>WFLX010000541.1_pt1 | contig 20040 bp, 19 predicted proteins | sample 4967041 | NCBI WGS metagenome assembly WFLX01 (sample SAMN12857096, study PRJNA449069) | gut metagenome | isolation source: stool from male and female vole | host: Microtus ochrogaster | place: USA:Florida | collected 2017
ACATTGTTGCGTAAGCCTATGATGCCGCGCGAAGGAATCACAAACTCGATATTGACACGGTCGTTCTGCGTCTCCATAGACACGATGTCGCCCTTGCGACGGGTAACCATATCTACCATCTTTGAACTGTATTCCTCAGGCACATTGATTGTCAAGGCCTCAACGGGCTCACACTTCACTCCGTCTATCTCTTTGATTATTACCTGCGGTTGACCAACCTGCAATTCATAACCCTCACGGCGCATTGTCTCTATCAAAATAGACAGATGCAGCACACCTCTACCGAAAACAGTCCATTTATCCTCATTGTCGCCTTTCTCTACCCGAAGCGCAAGATTTCGGTCAAGTTCCCTTTCAAGACGTTCGGCTATGTGGCGTGAAGTGACATACTTACCGTCTTTGCCAAAGAAGGGTGAATCATTGATCGTGAAGGTCATCGACATGGTAGGCTCATCAATTGCAATGCGTGGGAGAGCCTCGGGATTATCAAGAGCGGAAACCGTATCACCGATCTCAAAATTCTCAAGGCCGACTATGGCACAAATATCTCCTGAGCTTACCTCACTCACTTTCTTACGTCCCATCCCCTCAAAGGTGTGGAGTTCCTTTATTCGTTGCTTGGTGAATGAGCCATCCTTTTTACATAAAGCCACATCCATACCTTCGCGAAGGGTGCCGCGATGCACACGCCCCACGGCTATACGGCCTACATAACTGCTGTAGTCAAGGCTGGTGATCAGCATCTGGGGGTCACCCTCAATCTGTTTGGGGGCGGGGATGTATTTTATGATTGCGTCAAGCACTGCTGTAATATCCTCTTTCGGCTCCCGCCAGTCGGCAGACATCCAATTGTTTTTGGCAGAACCGTACACAGTCGGGAAATCAAGCTGATCTTCTGTAGCATTCAGATTGAACATCAGGTCAAACACCATCTCGTTAACCTCATCCGGACGGCAATTGGGCTTGTCTACCTTATTGATGACCACTACAGGCTTTAAACCCATCTCTATAGCTTTCTGAAGCACAAAGCGTGTCTGGGGCATCGGGCCCTCAAAAGCGTCCACAAGGAGCAGACATCCGTCGGCCATATTCAGCACACGCTCCACCTCCCCTCCGAAGTCGGCGTGTCCCGGAGTGTCGATGATGTTGATTTTCGTACCTTTATAATTGATGGATACGTTTTTGGATAGGATGGTTATCCCTCGTTCACGTTCGAGGTCGTTGTTGTCAAGGATCAGTTCGCCGGTCGACTGATTGTCACGGAAAAGATGTCCGGCGAGAAGCATTTTGTCGACAAGCGTCGTCTTGCCATGGTCGACATGGGCGATAATCGCGATGTTGCGGATGTCTTGCATATATCACTGAAGTAAATTTCACCGCAAAGTTACAAAAAATTTTTGTATCATAAAAACCTCATACCCTTTGCCGGAAGGTTTCTACATGTTTCGGTGTCATATATTCACATTCAATACCTTTCATTATCGGGCGATACTTTGATGCGTTTTTCCTTTCCGTTGCCATACAGAAGTTTGAGATCAAACGGAACATTGGTCTTAATGGTAAGGCGAGGTTCTTCTTCCGTAGATTTTCGTTTCTCACTCACCAGGCTGACCATACCGTCCGGCCCGAAAGGATAGCGTTCTATGCCATGACGGTCGGTAAGATGCATATCCCACACTATTTCGTTTTCAGGATAGTCTCCCCTGATTCCCAAAATGAATTCTATCAGACCTGCTATCGGCGGCAAACCGGTCCATCCTACGAAATCTTTTCGCGCCATGAAACCGGGATCATCGGTTTCCGGAGAATAGTATTCCCAGAAAGTACCGGTTTTCTTAAACACTTCAAGCACCTGGGAATAGTGGTTCTGAGCCACTTGGTGAGCAAGCTCGTTATATCCGTTCTTGACCAGTCCTGTCATGACCATATAATTGGTGCCCGGCCAGATACCTCCCTGCCAGTATCTCCCGTTTTCTTTATATTTCGGATGATCGGCTGACAGTGAGGGAACCATTCCGTGTCGTTGGAAAGTCTCCGGATTTTTCAACTGTGACACCAGACGGTCCATACGACTCTTATCGAGCGCCTCGGGTGTATGAAGCACCCAGAAAGCTCCCACTCCCTTCGTGGGACATAACGAACCGTCGGCATACTGATCGTGCAGAAAACCGGTTTCTTCATTCCATAGATTATCGCTGATATAGTTTTTCAACATTTTCGCCTCATCCTCGAAATCTTCAATTTCCTGCCATCTTTCAGTGAAAAATCCCATCTCAAGCAGCAGATTGGCCATGAAAAGCTGCTGAATGTTCGTATCAAGCCATGTCATGTGGCCGTGGCTGTAAATCTGGCTATATTTGTCAGAGACTCTGGGCATATTGTCCATACCGGTGCCCCAGCCGCTTGACCAATAAGTGCCGTTCTGCCACGTCCGGTTAAGCCTCAGCCATTTGTAATAGCCACACAGCGCAGGAAACACTTTGTGAAGTCTGTCAAGGTCGCCAAACTGGTGATAATAGACCATCTCGCACCAGGGAAGAAGATTCGGACCTGTTGAAGTCGGATCATATCTCTCGAAACAATCCGCCCCGTCTCCTTTTATCTCACGGCATATAAACCCGTCGGGATGCTGTTTGGCATAGAAGTTGTCAAGAGTGCGCTGAAAAGGGAAAAATCGGGCTCCATAACGCGCAAACATCAGAATAAAAGCCGAATCCCACATGAATATGTTGCCGTTGTAAGCTGTATCCACATAAGTTGACACGAAGCCTGATCCTTCCTGAGGATGAGTGATATTTTTAACGGCAAATTCCCACGCTTTCCAATACATTTCCAGCTCCTTTTCATGGTTATCCCAAACCGGAGCCGGAAGAATTGCCATGGCCTCCTCAAAGGTGCCGGGCTCTATTGAATCAGGTTTCATGACCCTGAATTCGTTTTCAGCAGTAAGAGGTCCTTTTACGTAAGTATTTTTGTAAGGAATATGATACTTTACATCGTTACCGCAAGTTTGTGCCGCGATATTTCCACAAAATAAAAGAGCGACCGACGCGATAAATGATAGGATTATCTTGTTCATTCCTGATGTTATTTTAGCCAAATTTCAGCTTTCAATTATTAAACTCTATGTTCAGCAGTTCAAGTATTCTTTTCGGAATATCGGTATTCTCGAAAATACCGGTAAAATTTTCCGCTCCGGGGCCGAAAGCATAGACTGGCACCATCGTGCCGCTGTGGCTTCCTGTCGAGAATTTACATACAATCTTACCCTCATTGAGATCGCCGTCGACCAACGTAAGACCCCCTGTCTCATGATCGGCAGTGACCACTACAAGAGTCTCTCCGTCTTTGGCCGCCCAATCGAATATGGCTCCTACAGTGCGGTCAAAATCATGGACTTCCTGCATCAGTAAATCAAGATCGTTGAAATGACCGTAGTCATCAAGCTGAGATCCCTCTATCATAAGGAAGAAACCATTAGGATTTTTATTCATAATATCTATGGCTTTCAGCGAAGCCTTGGCGAGATAATCTCCGCGCACGGCCGGCAGAGGAGTGTCGAAAGAATCCGTGACACAGAAAACTTTCCCTTCATCAACCTTGTCAAGGTCGGCCAACGATCTGGTAATCCGGTAGCCTTTTGCCTCAAGTTCCTCAAACAGATTTCTACCGTCAGCACGGTTGATCATCTTGCTCCAACCGGGCCCTATGACAACATCTGCCTTTGTATTGACATAATCCGCCATTACACCATCCTCATTATCCCTGTCAACTATATGACAACAGAAATCTCCCGGGGTAGCATCCCAAAGCCTGCATGTGACTGCTATTCCTGAAGACATGTCTTTGTCTTTAGCATACTCCACAAGAGACTTCGCCGGCTCTCCGTTGCCGTCTACTCCGACTGAATGATAATTGGTTTTCTTTCCCGAGGCCAAAGCGGTGCCCCCGGCTCCGGAATCAGTGATCAGTTTATCAAGACAATATGTTTTGGAAAGCCCCACAACCGGTGCATTCTCAAGATACAGTTTCCCTTTGTTAGCAGCCCATGCGGAATAGACATGCATAAGACTCATGCCGTCACCTATCATCAGAATCACATTCTTGACCTTACCGCCTTCAGGCGATTTGATGAGCTCTACTTCATACGGATTTTCCATAATGTAGGTAAGCTCTTTGTCCCTACCTTTTTCTGCCACAGCCGGAAGCGGAAGCATAATAGCTCCGAGTGTGAGCAGTGAGATAAGTTTATTCATAAATATTTTATATTTGTGTTAATGTATTGGAAACAGTTTATTTTTCATGTATTGGAAATAAAAGAGATGCTCCGAGAAGAGCCGCATCCGGAAGAGCATGGGGCATAATGGCACATTTTCGGGCAACCGGAAGATAAGGGAATGTTTCAAGAGACTCCTTCATCGATGGTTCAAAAAGACTAAAGGATTGGGAAAGCCCTCCTCCTATTACAATGGCCTCAGGAGCGTATGTCCAAAGAATCACTTTAATGAGTTGGCCGAGATGATGACCGAATTCCGCCCATAACTTAAGGGCGTCGGCATTTCCCTCATTAGCCTCATGAGCCATGGTAGCACCATCGGTATCATGCTTGGCAAACCATTGACTGCTGCAATAATTCTCATAATCGGAATCAAGATAAGGCAGACAACCAATTTCTCCCGCCCCACACAGCACTCCGGTGTAAAGTTTTCCATTTATAATTATTCCGGCCCCCACACCTGTACCTAAAGTGATGCCCACAACATTATTCTTACCTACGGCTGCACCGTATCTTTGTTCGCCTAATACAAAACAATTACAGTCGTTATTTACCCTCACTTCTATGCCGAAACGATCCTCGAGTTTCTTTTTCAGATACACCTCACGCCATGACGGAATATTGACGGCATCATACACAATCCCTGCAAGTGGATCTACCACTGAAGGCACCCCGATCCCTATTCCATCTACTGCCGGAGTAAGAAGCGGGAGAATCAAATCGGATATCTGTGCTATTATTTCATCCTCCTGTTTGTCGGCCTGACATTTCTCCGACCTTAAGTCCATACATTTTCCATTCACCACACGTGCGGCACGAATGTTGGTTCCTCCTAAGTCAAGCGTTATCTTCATATTGTAGCCGGTTTTATTTCATGATTTAGAGAAGTCTGCATAATGAAAGCATGTCAGCTTTCTTTTGACGGTTAACTTAATGCAAAGGTAGACAAAAATCGTAGAATTTCCGCATCCTCATGATAAAGATTTTTCTTTGCAAGGGAGATAAATATCATGCCGGCTGAAATAAAGTGGCACGTAATTTGAAAGTAACATCTTATCAGATGAACCATTGCACAGTAGCCGGTGTTATATAGACAAAAGGGAGCCTTAGAGGACGATAACCTTAGAGGATGACCCCAATGCAATAATTGAATTGTCTGACGACCGCGGAAAGGGTCGGTGTCTTACCACAGACACCCGATGTGAACCCGACATTGGAAAGCGGATCTTTCTCCTTCGGCGCGAAGCCGCTTGCAGATAGAACGAAGGATATGTCAAAGGACACACGGAACCGGGTTTCTTCTCNACNGNAATTATNAAGANCAANGTAGGCGNCCTCGTGAAGGCCNCCTTAAACTTTTTAAAATATTTTGAAGCGCTCTGCTCTTTCTTTCTCCAAAAACGCATCCCCTGCCGGCCGGGCCGACAAGGGATGTCTTTTTTTTCGAGTAAGGCAAATTTGCCGTTTCTTATTTACGGATACCGAGCTCCTTCTTGGCGATGATGGCACGATAACGGTTGATATCCTTGCGTACCAGATAATCAAGAAGTGAACGACGCTGACCTACGAGCATCTTAAGAGCACGTGCAGTAGCATAATCCTTGTGATTATTCTTGAGGTGCTCTGTGAGGTGTTTGATACGCACTGAGAAAAGTGCGATCTGGCTTTCGGGGCTGCCAGTGTCATTTTTGCCTTGGCCATATTTCTCGAAGATGGCCTGCTTCTCTTCTGTTGAAAGATGCATTTTGTGAGAGTTTAATTATTGGTTATTACTATTTTACTTTTGTTTGAAAAGCATCCGGCCTCCGGGCTCTCCCCCATCGAGACCAACCTTTCGCGAAAAGCGTTGCAAAGTTACTATTTTTTTCCGGATTACACACTATCTTTCACTCTCTTTTTCATATTTATTAATGTTTTATCCTCATATATTAAGGTCATTTCTTGCACAATTATGAATTTGGAGAGAAGTCCCTATCTTAGTTTTTAGAACAGTTTACTCGGCAACTTATAAATCACAAGGTAGCCTATGATAAGAAAAAGATTGTAAGAAAAAAATGACCGGTTGTAACCAATAAAATACGCTTGTGTGTTGTTATATTGAAAAATACCTCTCTTCCTTTATTGACATACCGCAATTTTAAATTCTTACATGCTCTCAAACATGAAACTCAAATCCGTACCTACCCTTATGACAGCTGCCCTGATGGCTACCGGCGCCTTGTCTCTGTCAACAATTACCGCTTCCGCTCAAAGCTCCTACGACGCCCAGTTTATCAGCTATCCCACTTATAACGGTGATGATCTCGAGCTTACCGTAGACAATTCGGGCACGCATTTCCGTCTTTGGAGTCCGAAGGCTCAGGATGCCCGGGTTAACCTTTATAATAATGGTCACACCGGTGCTCCTTATGAGACTCTACCCATGAAATTCGACCCGGCCAACGGCACATGGTCAGTCTCAGTGCCTCAGAAACTTTATGGTAAATTCTATACTTTCCAGATAAAATGGGACGGCGAATGGAAACAGGAAACACCCGGCGTGTGGGCTAAGGCTGTAGGTGTCAACGGCAATCGCGCCGCAATAATTGATTTCGCNACNACTAATCCTGAAGGCTGGGACTCAGACAAAGGTCCTGAAGTGAAAAACTTCAGCGATGTGATAGTGTATGAGATGCATCACCGCGATATGTCGATGGATCCCTCATCAGGAATCGCCAACAAGGGTAAATTCCTTGCTCTTACCGAAGAGGGCACTGTCACTCCTCTCGGTGATAAAACCGGCATAGACCACCTCAAGGAACTTGNTATTACCCATGTACATATCCTCCCCTCCTACGATTATAACTCTGTGGACGAGATGAATCTTCAGGACAATACTTACAACTGGGGTTATGATCCTCTTAATTATAATGCCCCGGAAGGTTCTTACTCCACCAACCCCTCCGATCCGGCTACCCGTGTGAAGGAAATGAAAGAGATGATAAAGGCTTTACATGATGCAGGTATCGGTGTGATAATGGATGTGGTCTACAATCATACCGCCCAGAATGACGATTCTAATTTCGAGCTCACCGCACCGGGCTATTATCACCGCCATTGGGACGATGGNAAATATTCTGATGCCTCCGGTTGCGGAAATGAGACAGCTTCAGATCTCCAGCAGATGCGCGACTATATCGTCAACTCCACAAAATACTGGGCAGACGAATATCATATCGACGGCTTCCGTTTCGACCTCATGGCTATTCATGACATCGANACCATGAATGAAGTGGCCGCTGAACTTAAGAAGATAAATCCTTCTATATTTGTATATGGTGAGGGATGGACAGCAGGTGATTCGCCTTTAGCACCCGAGCGTCGTGCCCTTAAGGAGAATGTGAGCAAGATGACCGATATCGCCGTATTCTCGGATGACCTCCGTGATGCCGTAAAAGGTCATTTCACAGACGCAGCCGACCGNGGATTCGCTACAGGAAAACCGGGTAACGANGAGACTGTGAAAATCGGTATNGTTGCCGCTACCGCACATCCACAGATAGACTATTCAAAGGGCAACAACTCCAAGTTCGCTTATGCCCAATCTCCGGAAATGATAGTAAATTATGTGTCTTGCCATGATGACCTCACTCTCACCGACAAGCTACGTAAATCTATGGAGGGTGAGCCCGAGCAGAATATGCTTGACGCTGCCAAACTGGCTCAGACAATAGTCTTCACTTCTCAAGGCACACCGTTCATGTTTGCCGGTGAAGAGGTGTTCCGCGACAAACAGGGCGTCCACAATTCTTACAAGAGTCCCGACTCAATCAACGCCATCGACTGGAACAACAAGGCTAAATATCGCGATCAGTTCGACTATTATAAAGGTCTTATCGAACTCCGTAAGAACCATCCGGCTTTCCGTATGACCACAGCCGAGGATATCGCCAAAAACCTGAAATTCGATAATATCGATTCTTCAAAGACTCCTAATCTCATCTCTTACTCTCTTAAGAATCATGCCAACGGAGATCAGTGGAAAGAGATAAAGGTGGTGTTCAACGGCGCTTCAAAAGAACAGACCGTTACCGTTCCGAAAGGCAATTGGAAAATCGTAGCTAAAGACGGTAAGATTTCACCGANGGNCGATCTCGGCACCTCTAAAGGGGGCAAGATCACCCTCGCACCCTATTCCGCATTGATTCTCGCCCAAGAATAATCCGGTATGCCTGTAATTCATATTAATTCGCTTGATAATGCGGAGTTGAAGCCTTACGTTTCCCTAACGGAGGCTCAACTCCGCAATCGTCTTGATGAGGATAACGGTCTTTTTATCGCCGAGAGTCCCAAAGTGATACGTGTGGCACTCAAAGCGGGTTACCATCCCTTGTCAATGTTGTGTGAGGAGCGTCATATCTACGGTGACGCCGCTTTTATCGTGGAAGCTTTCCCTGAGATCAACGTTTTTACGGGCCCNCGGGAACTGCTTGCACGCCTGACAGGATATAAGCTTACACGCGGTGTATTGTGTGTGATGCAGAGAAAACCTTTGCCAAGCGTAGCACAGATCTGTAAGGACGCATCGCGCATAGCTGTAATCGACGGCGTAGTGGATACAACCAATATCGGGGCCATTTTCCGTTCGGCAGCTGCATTGGGTATCGACGGAATATTGCTTACACCTACCTCGTGCGATCCGCTTAACCGACGTGCCGTAAGGGTATCAATGGGCACCGTATTCCAGGTGCCCTGGACTTGGATTCGTGAGTCCCGGTCTAATCCTTCCGATTCCTCCAAACCCTTCGGTTCCCTTCATGAGTATGGATTCAAGACAGTGGCAATGGCGTTGAGCGACGACTCGGTATCTATCGACGATCCGGCTCTGGGAGCAGAGAGCCGTCTGGCCATAGTGCTTGGCACTGAAGGGGACGGCTTAAGCGATAAGGTCATAAGATCGTGCGACTATGTAGCTCGTATCCCCATGGCGCATGGTGTTGATTCTCTCAACGTGGCGGCGGCNTCGGCGGTAGCATTCTGGCAACTCCGGAAATCTTCTAATACTAATTTATAGGGTGGAAATCAGAAGAAAGATTATTAGTAAAATAGAGTCACGCCAACTGACAGAGGACGATAGTCAAGAATCTCACTGCGGGTCAGAATTTTATAGGGGGAATATCTTAAATAGAGACCCAAATCTCCCCATCTGACCTGTCCATAGAGGTCAATAGTGAATCTGCGTTGTCCGATTTCATTGTTTGTAAAGTTTTCTTTCTTCCCGTTCTCATTCTTCCATGAAGTCTTTATCGAACCATGAGTATTAAGGTTGAAAATCGCTCCGAAGCCGATGCCGGGAGTCATGCCGCCAACTTTTTTGAATTGTTTAGTCCACANCAAAGGAAATTGGACACTGAAAATCTTTATTCTTGAAAATCTATAGTTCGGATCGGTAGCTGTAGTGACAGAAGCATGGTTGTCATGACTTTCATAAATCAGGCCGCGTGTCGACCTGTAATTTCTCCAGTCAATACCTACACCAAGTCCCACAGCCCAACCGTTTTTAAGCGCACGTTCCAGTGCAACGATGTTGAGCCACCCTATCTCCATTGATTTACCCATGTCAGGTGAGACTGATTCTGATGTGCCGGGTGTAGATACAAAACCAAAATACAGACCATTTGTAGTAAAGTGCCATTTCCCGCAACAACCCGTGCTGATTCTGTTAAACCTTGTGGAACTCTTTATCACACTGTTGCCGTCACCGCGTGCTTCGGTGANCTCCAAGTTTCCTACATTGTCTATCACCTCTACTCTGGTTTCTCCTCCGTTTTCTGTTATAATGATTGAAGAGGGATTGTTGTAGATCTTGATGGTATCTTTGTTTTCTACAGTTTGTGCAGTTAATGTTTGAACCGAAACATTGGTAAAAACAATTATTGCCACTATGATTGCTGTTATCTTTTCCATTTCCTTTTCTATCTTGTATTATACTTTCTTTCTCTTGTATTATACTTTGAATGTAATATTAAACTTATGTTAATACACATCTTAAGCTATACCCTGATTTATTAATCCTGATTTAATCATTTTCAGCTTATTTGTTCAAAGCACGAAATTCACTCCTACAGTTATGGCCTTGATGCGAGGGCCCCATTGCTCGCTGAAGAGTGATACGGGCGACCACCTTACATATACGCCGATATTGTCATATAATACTACTGAACCGAGAAAATCAGGTGTTGCAAACCTTTGTTCCAGAGAATGGAAACTATTCTTGAAAGTCTTCTTGCCGGCTTTGATCTTTGTAGTGGCACTGGTATAGGTATTGAGATTCAGAANAGCTCCTACCCGCAAAGCAAAGCCGCAACCCAAAGGCTGAGTTATCATAAATGGCACGGAAAGACGGAATAGATGCAGTCGGGATGAGGCTGAACTGATAGTTTCATCACAAGGCACTATCGTCAGGCGTTTGACATCTTGTGCAAGCATCATTCCCTTTCCGAAATTGGTTGACCTGTAACCCAATCCTGCTCCGAGAGAAAACACGGGACCTTGTTTACCTGTATGCCAGAAAATTCCTACCAGATTATCCACGCCGATTTCCCAGCCACCACGCATTCCTTGCGGGCGGTCAAGTCCTACCAGTCCTCCTACATAGAAATTATCAAACCAGTCAATGCTCACGCGGCGTCCTGATTTCTGATGTTTTTCTTTGTGGGTGGTGAAGAAAGGAAGATTGATCTCCCAGTCGTCATTTGAAGATGTGCCATTTTCAGAGCTATAGGCATAATCGTACGATTGTCCGTTTTTCGTATCTTTTATCTTAAGATTTATATTATTGTCCTTGGTGATGATTTCCACATATTCAGGATTTTGAATTCTTGTGATTGTGTCCGGGGTCTCTGAAGCCTTTNCTATAAGTTGTCCGGTAGCCAGCAATACAATTATAGAAAGAATCTTTGTCATGTCAGTATATGGTTTATTAAAATTTATAGTTCACTTTTTTATCATTTTCTTTATCTTATCAGCCGAGGCTTTCCCTTTCATATAAATGAGAATCAGCTTGTTGCCTTTAGCCAGTGTCTGGTTCAGATAAAACAAGTAGCGGTTTTTCCCTTTCTCCGGAGGGAGTGTAATGAAAGCGTAATAAAGTTTCCCTTTACGGTAAGCTATTTCTTTATCTATGGCAGTATTCGCGTCGGTTTTCACTGCTTCCTCAATTTTGTCTGCATTCTCAGCAGTATAGGTAAGTGTCAGACCCCGGTATTCATCCAGATCGTATGAATTCAAGGCCTTCCCCATAACTACTGTGACGGCGGCGTTAGAGTCATTATTGAAATAACCGTCAAGATATTTCATGGCAGCCGGTGAAGACGCGGCATGTAGATGAATAAAGATAAAACTGAAGGCTATGAGGATAAGTATCTTTTTCATAATGAGTAAATTAATATTAGCGAAATCGATCATTCGGAACTGTCCGGCAGTTCCACCACCATCAGCAGATCTTCCCTCAACTCTTCCTCGAGCTCATCAGAGGCCTCCCCTATTGCATCAAGTTGACTGGAAATCAATGCCAACGCTGTCTCATTGTTGTCATATTCCTTACACGCAATCATTGTCGAGCAGAGCGACAGATTATCATTCCATATTAGAGAGGAAAGTCCGACGGCCAAGACAATTGCTATCACCGCNGCCTCAGTCCATCTGTACCATACAGTTCTTTTCTTCCCCTCTTTCGAGGCAGCCATAGCCACATAACTCATGATAGCTTGTGCCTCTCTGATTTCAGGATTATCCGAAACTGTAGTGCCGAGACATCGTCTCAGATACACCTCCTCTTCGAGGGTGGTATCACCTTGATAATATTTATCAATCAATTCTATGAGCTTATCATCTTCCATAAGGTTTTTGTTTTAAATTTTCTTCCTGACACTTCTTTCACGATAAGCCGTCAATACACCTTTACGTGCACGTGACAATGCCATCCTTACGGCTGCGGGAGTCATGTCAAACTTACGGGCTATATCATCAAATTCCCANCCGGAATGTTCCCGGAGCAAAAGAATCCGGCGATCTCGTTCGGAAAGATATTTTTCCATTATCGACTGCACTTCACTGAATAAAGCATCCGGACTCGGCTCAATTTCCTGTTCCGGCACACTGTCTTCAAGTTCTGCTGTAGGATAACGTCCTCTGCGTCTCAGTTCACTCACGCATCTGTTGCGCACACTCACGGTCATCATCCCTGCCAGAGCGTTATCATCCGTCACATCATCTCTTCTGCGCCAGAGAGAACAGAAGGCCTCCTGCACCGCATCCTCAGCCTCCACTTCATTGCCTACTATCCGGAAGGCAAAACGGCGAAGTCCTGACTGCAATCGTGAGAATATGTCGGTAAATCTTTCTGAATCCATGGATTACGGGATATCGTCAGCTTGTTTTAGAAGTATCGTTCACTCAGTTAACGCCAAGATTATCGATTTGCAACAGAAAAAACAAAAAAAAAACGTAACGCATCATTTTTTGATACGTCACGCCTTGCATCTTGTATCTCCATAGGGAGTCGAACCCTAATCGTCGGAACCGGAATCCGATATTCTATCCATTGAACTATGGAGACAACTTATTTTGTATTGCAAAGTTAAATATTTTTTACGAACTTTGCAATATATGACTTGAATTTTATATGGATGTGAAAATTGAAGAGGGCTGGAAACAACACCTTGCTCCTGAATTCGATAAACCCTACTTTAAAGCCCTCACCGACAAGGTCAGGCAAGACTATGCAGATCCCACTGTGAAAGTATATCCTCCCGGACGCGAAATCTTTGCAGCTTTCGACGCGTCCCCTTTCTCAGATACGAAAGTGGTGATTATAGGTCAGGACCCATACCACGGGCCGGGACAAGCTAACGGTCTCTGCTTCTCGGTGGCACCGGGAGTGCCGATGCCCCCTTCATTAGTCAATATCTTCAAAGAAGTAAGCGCCGATACGGGTGCTCCTATGCCTGCTGACGGCGATCTCTCACGCTGGGCACGCCAGGGTGTGCTTCTGCTTAACTCTTCTCTTACAGTTAAAGAACATCAGCCGAAATCACATTCCGGGATTGGGTGGGAAACGTTTACTGACGCGGCCGTTGACGCTCTTTCCAACAGTCGTGACAATCTTGTGTTTCTCCTATGGGGTAGTGACGCTATACGCAAAGGAGCCAAAATAGACCGCAACCGTCATCTTGTATTGACCTCCCCTCATCCGTCGCCCCTGTCAGCCCACAGAGGATTCTTCGGTAATCATCATTTCTCCAAAGCTAACGAATATTTGACAGCTCATGGGAAAACCCCTATACAATGGTAATTTTTTTGTGTCTGTGCAAAGTTTGTTTTTTAATATACTCAGGAGATTTTGTCTGCTCATATTAGCTGCCACTTCCTTCGTTGCCCATGCCACCGACACGTCGGATGGAGTTTTTCATCCCGCTATTCGTACTGTTTCGCTCAGAAACGCTGATAATTTCATGGCACCTCCGGTCATACGCCTGGGTACAAATGATCAACTCGTGCTCAACTTCGATATCATAAGCGAGCAGCATCAATATCTTTGTTATCGGTTAATCCATTGCAACGCCGATTGGCAACCTTCACAACTTCTCGAATCTGAATATGTAGATGGTTTCAACGAGGGAAGGATTGAAGACTTTGCATATTCTGCAAACACCTATATACATTACGTAAATTACAATCTAATATTCCCGAATGAGGATATGCCGATATTATCGGGTGGTAATTATCTTTTGCAGGTGTATGATGAAGACGATCCCTCAACCGTATTGCTCCAGACGCGATTCTCTGTGACAGAAAACCGAATCAAGCTTCTCCCACAGCTCACCACACACACCGACCGTGGTTTCAATACGGAATGGCAGCAAGTCGATTTAGCAATTGATTATTCGGGAATGGAGAATGTCAATCCTTACAGTGATTTTCTTGTGACAGTGACCCAGAATAATCGTCCTGAAACCACACAGACCGTCTCCCACCCTCTAAGGGTTGAGAATTCAACCATGATTTACGCTCATGATGCCAACCTGATTTTTCCGGCTTCAAATGAATACCGACGATTTGAAACCGTACGTAGCGACTATCCCGGCATGTCTGTTGACTCTGTTATATTCGGAGGTTCTAACTGGCACGCATATCTCCGACTTGATTCTCCGCGAGCAGATCAGAGTTACATTTATGACCGCACTCAACACGGACGCTTCAAAGTGGATGAATACAATTCCACAAACCCTGATTTGGGAGCTGATTATGTAACTGTACATTTCACACTTGATTCTCCGGAGATTATCGACCATGACATTTATGTAGACGGTGATTTTAATCTCCATCGGTTTGATCATATCAATCGTATGTTATATGACCCTGTTGACGGGGTTTACAGAGCGGCCATCCCTCTGAAACAAGGAAGCTATAATTACCAGTATGTGGCAATGGCCGACCATGGCAAGGGAGCAACAGGCTATTCTTCTTTATCCGCTGATGCCACAATGATCGAAGGAAATTTCTATGAAACTGAAAATGAATATCTTATCAAAGTTTTCTTTCGGCAACCGGGCTCAAGAGCCGACAGATTGGTAGGTTATGGATTATTGAAATAATCTGTCTTCACACCTCCTAAATCCGGATTAACATTATTTAATATATTTAATCTTTACCTTATTAGGTTAGTTGAGAATTATCTTATAACTTTGCAAAAGATTTTTAGGTATCTATAATCCTAACATGTAAGAATTTATTTAGTTAAGCAAAAAGGACAGGTGAACTGATTGTGAAATTAGTTCACTTTTTCCATTTATCCTTTTTTCGCTCAATTAAAATGTTCTGTTAACAAGCAACTCACTATGTTGGTTATAAAAGACACTTTGGTTTCTCTCGACCTCATTGAACGTTTTTTCGTATGTGACCTTGACGCATGTCTCGGTCAATGTTGCATAGATGGTGATGCAGGCGCACCGTTGCTTGAAAGCGAACGGGATGCCATTGACGCACACATTGACGAAATTCGTCCTTTGCTTAATCCGGCGGCACAACGTATTATCGATGAAGAAGGATCTTCTTATCTTGATGCTGACGGCGATCTGGTTACGCAGATTGTCGAAGGACGCGATTGCGTTTACACCTGTTATGCCGAAGGAGGGAAATGCCTCTGTGCCCTTGAAAAAGCCTATAGAGAGGGGAAACTGCCTCAATTGAAACCCTCTTCTTGTCATCTGTATCCCGTAAGACTCAAGAAACTCGGTGGAGGGCTCACGGCGGTTAATCTTCACCGATGGAAAATATGCAAACCCGCTGAAATAAAAGGTAGAAAGGAAGGGGTGAGAGCCTACCGGTTTTTGAAAGAACCACTTATCCGTAAATTCGGACAGGAATGGTATGACGAACTGTGCCTTACAGCCGAAGAATGGCTCAAGACCAAAGGCTAAACCCACTCCCCTCAAAAGCTTCGGTTTAAAGGAAGAGCTTTAATTTAAAGTTTTGGTGACACAGCCTATACACCTCTTCTGTTTTAAAGGATAGGTGACACAGTTTATACAAGTATTCTGTTTTAAAGGATAGGTGACACAAGACGTAAAATAGATTCGAGCAAACGTTGCGTGACAGGACGTTTTCGCCATTCGGAAAGTGTCAGCTTTCTACACTCCCGTAAGTCCTCGAAAAATATATCTCGCATCTTCTTGTTGATTTCTGCATCATAAATAAGTAAATTGCCCTCGAAATTATTTTCAAAGCTTCGGAAATCAAAATTAGCGGAACCTGCTGTCACGAAATCATCGTCTATTATCATTGTTTTGGCATGAAGCATACCGGGTTCATATAAATATATTTTAATTCCGGCTTTCAGACATTGGGTTATATAAGAAAAAGAGGCATAATGAAGGAGTATGCTGTCGGTATGTTCCGGCATCATTATCCTTACGTCCACTTTCGCAAGGGCTGCGGCTTGGAGCGCAGTGAAGAGGCCGTCTGTAGGAAGGAAATAAGGTGTCTGAATCAATATTGAACGTTTAGCAGAAGAAATGGCCTTGAGAAACACAAGCGAGATGTTGTTCCAACTCTCTGTAGGTCCTCCGGTAACAAGTTGCAGCCCTGTCCCCGCTTCATTGTCCACATGTTTATGATAATGTCTCGGCAGTTCCGGATGTTTCTTAAGGAAATTCCAGTCTATTGCGAATGAATACATCAACGATTCCACAATATCCCCCTTTACCCTGAAATGCGTATCACGCCATATTTCTCCTTTTCTCGAGCCCGAAAGATAACGGTCGGCTATATTCATGCCTCCTATATATCCAATTTCTGAATCAATCACCACTATTTTACGGTGATTGCGCCAATTGATTCGGTTGGCGAGCTGCGGGAAGGTAACTTTAAAAAACGGATGCGGATCTACTCCACNNTCNTTCATACGNTTGAAAAAACGGTTATTGGCCGAGAAACTACCCNNATGGTCATATATGACCTTTACGNTTNCACCCTCACGNGCTTTACGAATAAGAATGTNGGCCANCTCATTACCTAACGTNNCATCCAAAAAGATATAATACTGTATAAGTATGGAGGTCCTTGCTGTTTCAAGATCACGTTTCAGCGAATCAAATTTACTTTTGCCGTCAGTGAAGATCTCGATTTCATTATTGGCAGAGTAGGGAGCTCTGCATAGATTATGGACCATCTTTACCAAAGAACGATGTTCAGGCTTCAGATTCGTGGAATTGATGTCGCTCTTTCGCGGTGACTGATCATGCATAAGCTTCCGTTTGTTATGCTGTGATATCATGTGAAGCCCTTTTAGACTTCGACCGAAGAACAGATAGAATATCAATCCTATTCCCGGAAGAAAAATAAGCGCAATGACCCATGCCATCGCCCTGATAGGGTTACGGTTCTCGCGCAATACTACTACAACGGAAGCTATAATCATAGTTGCATAAAGTGATATGATCACAACTGCAAGCCATGTGCTGAGATGGATGGTCTGTGGAATCATGGGCTAAAATTTTAAAGNNAGCGGNTGCNTCTGNGGCAACCGCTCTCGACTATATAAAATGTATGGCTAAGATTATTCAGCCTTTGGAGCCTCCTCAGCGGGAGCCTCTGTAGTTGTCTCAGCAGGTGCCGCAACTTCAGCTGCAGGAGCAGCGCTTTTCTTGCGACGACTGCGACGTGTTGATTTTGTCTTTTTGGTGCCTGCTTCCTCGAGCATATTCTCGTTAAAGTCAACGAGCTCGATCATTGACATCTCGGCATTGTCGCCAAGACGGTGACCTGTCTTGAGGATGCGTGTGTAACCGCCGGGACGGTCTGCGACTTTATCGGCAACCACGCCGAAAAGTTCTTTNACAGCTTCTTTATTCTGAAGATAGCTGAATGCGAGGTGGCGGTTTGACATGTCGTCTTTCTTAGAGATTGTGATGATAGGCTCTACAAAGACGCGCAATGCTTTAGCCTTGGCCAGGGTCGTAAAGATTCTCTTATGTGTGATAAGAGAGATAGCGAGGTTCCTGAGAAGAGCGTCGCGATGACCTTTCTTACGACTGAGGTGGTTGAATTTTTTATTGTGTCTCATCGTTGTTTAGTCTTTATCCAATTTATATTTTGAAATGTCCATCCCAAAGGAGAGGTTAAGGCTGGCCAAAAGCTCGTCAAGCTCTGTCAGTGACTTCTTTCCGAAATTACGGAACTTGAGCAGGTCATTCTTGTTGAACACCACGAGCTCGCCAAGAGTCTCAACCNCGGCGCTCTTAAGACAGTTGAGGGCACGCACTGAAAGATCCATATCGGTGAGTTTGCTCTTGAGGAGCTGGCGCATGTGGAGCACCTCCTCATCAAACTCATCAACCTCATTCTCTTTCGGAGCTTCAAGAGCGATTTTTTCATCGCTGAAGAGCATGAAATGATGTATGAGGATCTTGGCAGCCTCCTTAAGCGCATCCTGCGGCTTGATGGAGCCGTCGGTCAGCACTTCGAGGATCAGCTTCTCATAATCGGTTTTCTGCTCGACACGATAGTTCTCCACTGCATACTTCACGTTTTTAACAGGAGTATAAATGGAGTCGATCGCTATTACGCTGGGATCTGCATCCACAAGAAGTTCTCTGTTCTCGTCGGCGGGCACCCAGCCGCGTCCCTTATTGATAGTAAATTCCATCTGGAATCCGAATGCCGGGTCGAGCTCACAAATCACAAGCTCAGGGTTTAGCACCTCGAATCCGGAAAGCACTTTACCCAAGTCGCCTGCCTTAAACACATCTGTGCCCGACACGTTTACAACAGCTTTTTCAGTCTCTATATCTTCTGAAAGCTGTTTGAATCTAACCTGCTTGAGGTTGAGGATTATATTGGTGACATCCTGCTTAACTCCGGGTATAGTGTCCAATTCGTGAGCTACCCCGTCGATCTTTATGGAACAGATCGCAAAGCCATTCAACGACGACANNAGAATTCTNCGCAANGCGTTGCCNATGGTCTGGCCGTANCCNGGCTCCAAGTGGCCTGAATTCAAACTTGCCGAACTTNTTGTCGGCCTCAAGCATGATGACCTTGTCGGGTTTNTGAAATGCTAATATTGGCATGGGTTTCTANTGTTTATTATTTAGAATACAACTCAACGATCAACTGTTCCTTGATGGTCTCCGGAATGTCTTCACGCTGGGGAACATGGAGGAATTTTCCNCCTTTCTTGCTTTCGTCCCACTCTATCCAGGGATATTTGCTGTGATTGAAGCCGGCGAGGCAATCGGCGATCACCTCTAATGATTTTGACTNCNCTNTTACAGCAACAACATCACCGGGTTTTACATGATATGAGGGGATGTTTACAACATCACCGTTCACTGTGATGTGCTTGTGGAGCACAAGCTGACGAGCGGCCGGACGGCTCGGTGCGATACCAAGACGATATACCACGTTGTCAAGACGGCTCTCAAGAAGCTGAAGAAGCACCTCACCGGTAATACCTTTCGTGCGGGCAGCCTTCTCAAAGAGATTACGGAACTGACGCTCCAGAACTCCGTAAGTATATTTTGCTTTCTGTTTTTCTTTCAGCTGGTTGCCATACTCCGATGTCTTTCTTCTACGGTTGGCACCATGCTGTCCCGGTGGATAATTCTTCTTTGCTAAGACCTTATCCTCTCCGTAAATTGCCTCGCCGAACTTGCGGGCGATTTTTGTCTTTGGGCCTGTATATCTTGCCATTTTATTTCTTATTGATTAATTAAAGTGGGCCTTTCGGTCCCGCCCTTTAGCGCAGCCGCGACTGCCGAGAGAAAGATACATAGGCAGTCTATTCGCATTCAGGGCAGGGCGTGAGGGGCGTTTGTTATACTCTACGTCTTTTAGGAGGACGGCATCCGTTGTGCGGAAGCGGAGTAACGTCTACGATCTCAGTTACTTCTATACCTAAACCATGAACGGTACGGATTGCTGATTCACGGCCATTGCCGGGACCCTTCACATAGGCTTTCACCTTGCGCAGGCCAAGGTCGTATGCCACCTTGGCACAATCCTGGGCTGCCATCTGGGCGGCATACGGTGTGTTCTTCTTGCTGCCCCTGAAGCCCATCTTGCCTGCAGAACTCCAGGATATAACCTGGCCCTCGCTGTTGGCAAGGCAAACGATAATGTTGTTGAAAGAGCTATGTACGTGAAGCTGACCGTTGGCGTCAACCTTGACATTCCTCTTTTTAGCTGCGACTGTCTTCTTTGCCATACTTTAATTTTATTTA
>WFLX010340268.1_pt1 | contig 20028 bp, 14 predicted proteins | sample 4967041 | NCBI WGS metagenome assembly WFLX01 (sample SAMN12857096, study PRJNA449069) | gut metagenome | isolation source: stool from male and female vole | host: Microtus ochrogaster | place: USA:Florida | collected 2017
AATTTATGTCACTTTTCCTCAATTATAAAGTTATTAGCTCTCCTTGTCAAAAGAATCTTTTAAATCTTTCAAAGTTCCGAAACGATATCCCATTTCCTCCCACTTCGTCAAAAGCTCATCAAGTATTTCACCGTTGGTTTTCGAGGTATTATGTAATAGGACAACAGCGCCCGGNNGAACTCTTCCGCAAAGCTTTTTAAACGCCTCCTCNTNGCTGGGCTNGTCGTCTACATTCCAGNCCACATAAGCAAGGCTCCAAAAAAAAGTTGAGTAGCCCAGTTCCTTTGCCATTTTCAAATTTGCCGTGCTGTATTTTCCCTGTGGCGGACGGTAGTACATAATCATTTCCTGACCCGTAACCTCTTTGTAAAGTGTTTCCACATCATCCATTTCCTTTTGGAAAGCAGCTGTATCGGAAATCTTGGACATGTCCGGATGATGGTAGGTATGGTTTCCCACGGTATGGCCCTNTTCCACNATACGCTTNACCAAATCCGGTGCAGACTCCAAATAATGTCCCACTACAAAAAAGGCAGCCGGAGCATTATGCTTTTTCAAGGCATCCAAAATTGCTTCCGTGTTGCCATTTTCGTATCCACAGTCAAAGGTTAGGTAAAGTATTTTTTCATTGTCCTCTGCCATATAATAAGCGTCATATTGCCTCATTTCCTGCACAGAGGCGTTTCCGGTAGGCTTTGCCCCCTCTGCGCCAAATCCCAGGCCCCAATTCTCCGATTGCAGTACATTACCTGAGGTTTCTTTTGTCTCATTAACCGCTCCTGCAATAGCACGCCCCACAAAGAACATTGCCACAAGCAAAAGTAAGGTGGGAATTGCTTCTTTTATACGATAATATTTCATACAGCAGTTCCGTTAATTCCTTTATTTGTTTCCTTATATTGTATTTGACTTTTTCCCTATTTATGCCTTTGGACACTCGCTTGGCAGACGGTCAGCTCCATTCATAATTTTCATTGCAATAAAATATTATATTATAGATTTATACATATAAAAGACTTTGGAAAACCCCTTGCAAATCCAGACGTCCGTATCCCCATTCTCTGTTTGGATATTCAGTATCTACATTTCTCTGCGCACCACGGATAAAATAGCTTTTTATTTCACGGCTATCAACAAATTCATTATTCCCTTCAATAACCGCCCATTGCATAAATTGTGCTACTGCCCCCGCCGTAATAGCTGCCGCATAGCTGCTTCCGGTGCGGCTCCCCGAAACAGTGGACACATCCACACCCGGAGCTGCAAAATCCGGTCTGATTTCATTAGTGCGGCTGTAGCCTCTGCCGGAATTTATATAAAAGCTTCTGTTGTCTGCATTGTAGGTGGATACACTAATCACATTTGACGCCATTGCCGATTCGGTCAGGGTAATATATGGCGAAGGAGCCAAAAAGTAAACCGGTACATTCAAAAACTCTGTGATAGGCAGCCATATATTAAATATTCCACTATGCATATTGCCTGTACTCATAACCCGAAAAGTCCAAATTCCCGCTGTAGGCTCCTGTAGCCGAAACAGAATCAATTCTACCCCTGATGACGGCTCCACCAAAGCAGAATCAATAGTAATACGACTTTTTNNAAAAACAAATCNNTAAGTAATGCCTTNACGCGCTCCTAATCGAATAGCCGGTATCGTCTCTCCTCCCGGTGAAATGACTCTGATATTATATACATCAGGCATATTTCCCCAAAATTCCATGAAAAAGCCCATTGACCCTTCNTTTACCCGTATCTCCACATCCTGATAAATTCCCGCTTGACTTTCTCCTGTTCTTAGACCGTCCGGAGATATGAAGCTACTTTGTAACAGATTCCCCTGAAAATGATNCAATGCATTTCNCTCATTACCGCCGCACACTACCACAGCACGGCTTCTTTTTATTGCAATCATATCTAAATATCGGGACANTGCCNTGCTTCCTGCATGGNCTCCCATATTAGTACCCATTCCAAAACAAATTACTATCGGTCTTTGTGCCACAACTGCAAAAGAATCCACATATTTAACTGCCAGCATAATATCATTTTCCTGATATGCAGGCACATCCTGAGGAATCAGATAGAAGTCTCGCAGATATTGCTTACATTCTTTCAGCTTTACAACTACTATATCTGCATTTGGTGCCGCTCCCACAAATTGCATTCCTGCTCGTACATTGCTACCTGCTGCTACACTTGCTAAAGCGCTGCCATGTCCGTTTTCATCCCGGGAAGGCACCACCTCATAGGGGTCATCCGNCTGCAGTGCTCTGTTAATGNCCTCTCTGGTATACTCCGAACNATATAAAAATCCTTCCGGAGNNGNGCCTGTTTGAATCGTCTGATCCCAAATAGCTAAAATACGGCTTCTTCTGCTTTCATCCAAAAATACGGGATTTGTATAATCAATCCCCGTATCAATAAAACATAATATCACTCCCCGCCCTGTAAGATTCAGAGGCGGACCTTGCACCTGTGTAATTCCGCTTGCCGTCAGATTGTTGGGATCAAAGATGTTTCCGGCNCNCCTATTGTTTCCTGTTTCAACCTGCATCAGCCCATACAGCTTGGGAACACTCTGATATTCAAAATAATCCACCTCTAAACTTGGCAATACTCTCCTTTGAAAATAAACAATATTAAAATTATTATCTATTGTTGCATAACAAAGTGCAGCGTTCTCTGCTTCTAAGCCTTCGAGAGAAAAATCAGTAATATAGTCATATACGTCTTCAGATAATATACCTTCCTTGCAGTCCATAGCACCTCACATTTCACTTAACTTTTACTTATTATGCTTTATTTATTCTATGCTAAGAATTGCCCATAGTGTCAAAATGACACCGGAATATTTTACTATGCCGGTTTGTTATTTTATGCTTTTTTATTAACTGTATTTATAACAGACTTTTCATATTGCTAAACAAACCCCCGCAGCAGAGCCGCGGAGTATCTGACCCTCGCGGCATTCGCCAAGATGCTCAAGCCATCCGGCAGCTGGATTTAAGCACGGCACTTGGCTCATTGCCCGCGGGAATAAAAACAATAGGACCGACTAATGCCCATGCTGGTGTCAACAGCATAAAGTCATTTGTCGATCCTATACTGAAATTCTATTACTTTTGCGTCGATGCGCACTTGTAATCAGAAGCAGTAAAGCTTATTGCATTACACCAAATTTTACAATGTAAACTGGTCAACAAGACCCTTCAGTCTATCTGCCTGTGCGGAAAGCTCCTCACTCGTAGCGGAGGTTTCCTCTGCAGCCGCAGAATTACTCTCAATAACTGTAGAAATCTGTTCAATGCCTAGCTCAACCTGACTAATGGATTCCGCCTGATCTGCAGCTCTTCCATTAACCTCCTGCACACTATCGGCAAGCATATCAATACCGTCTGCAACCTTGCCCATAGTTTCAGAAGTGCGGTTGGTAATTTCATTACCTTTTTCAATCTCCTCTAAAGCCTTCTGTATCATCTTCTTGGTATTCACTGCGGACTGTGCGCTATCTGCCGCCAGCTTACCAATCTGATCTGCCACTACGGCAAAGCCTCTTCCGGCTTCTCCCGCCCTTGCAGCCTCAATAGATGCATTTAATGAAAGCAGATTTGTCTGAGAGGCAATATCCTCAATTTCTGCTATAATCTTCTCAATCTGTGTGGAAGTATCACTGATACGTTCCATAGCTGCTAATAGATTATCCATCTCATGCTGCCCGTTTTCTATCTCCTGCCTAAACTGCATTGCATGTTCATAGGATTCCTTAGTGGTTTCCACTGTTTTTTGAGCAAGCTCAGACACACCGTTTACCATCGCGGTAAGCTCCTGTACCGCTCCTGCCTGATCGGTGGCTCCCTCTGCCAAGGACTGCGCTCCTTGTGCCATCTGTTCTGCCCCTAAAGCTACCTGCGTAGCGGACTCATTAATCTCTGTCAGCGTATCGCTAAGCTGAGCCTTCACTTGTTGCATAGAGGTTAAAAGCCCTTTAAAATCTCCTATGTATACTTCTTCATGTTCTGACTCTGCCTTAAAATTGCCTGCCGCAATCTCATGCAGCAAATAATCCGTATCTGTTATAACCTCTTTCATGAATTCACAGCTGGCACGCATACTCTCTGCCAATCTTNCCAATTCATNTTCAGCTCTATAGGCAATATTTACGTTCNAATCANCTTCNGATAATTTCTTTGCCNCGCCTTCAATTTCGCCCACAGGCNNGCTAATACTTTTTGCNATNTTAACCCNNAAACNNATTGCAACNGCAACACAAACCAATAAAATCAATACTATAGCAATTACTGCAATCAAAAGCATAATATTAGCAAAAGACACTTTGCTTCTTGCCTCTTCATCGGCTTCCACTGCGACGTCTTCCAGCAGCTGTGCGATTTCATTTACTCTTGGCACATAGCTTTCTTTCATAACAGCATATGCCTTACTATGCTGTCCGTAGGCAACGCTTTCAAGCATGTCCTTTACATATTCCATTGCTGCCAATCTGTCTTCATCTATCTTCTCTATAGCAGAAACATCGCCGGTGTAAATCTGTTTCATACCGTTCAAAATGTTTCCCATTTCTTCCAGCTGAGCCGTTGCTTCTTCCATCTGCTGCATAGTGACCTTCAAATCTTCATCCACCATTGCACTGAGCAATGCACTTCTTGCAGACAATTGTGTATAGCGCGCATTCCAAGTTTCCATTGCCACACGATAATTACTATCATAAAACTTAGAAAACTGACTACCAATATTCTGCAAAATAATAAGCGCTATAATACTTGCTACAACGGAAAGTGCAATAACAATACCATAGGACTCTAATAATCTTTTTTTAATGGCTTTTTTCTGCAGCTTAGCAGCAGCATCTGGTCTCTTTATATTTGTTTTTTTTACGTTAGCCTTCTCATTTTCTTTTTTCATAGCCAATACTCCCTTTCATATATAGTAGAGTTATTGCATCCCGTTTAGAAAAAGGGGAGGTACCCGGAAAATACCACCCCTTTTAAATAAACATTATTTATTTCAATACAATGAATTACTTATTAGCTTCTTCCAGATAAGCTGCCCATACAGGTCTAACTTCTTCTGCTACCTGTGCAGGAGTCTTCTCACTGAAGTTCCACCAACCCATATCGGAACCAAGGTCAATACCAGGGATCATGTTGATATAAGTTACACGACCATTCTTTAACAATCTTGCAGTTGTAAGCTCTACAGATTCGGTATCTCTGAAGTTGTTGTATGAAGATGCCAGAGTAGAAGAGTAATCCTCATATCCGGGAACGGGTTCTGTAAACAGATTGAAAGCAAATGCTATCTTCCAAGCTTTGTCTGCATCATAGCAAGCAGGGATACAGTTAGGATTGTCATTGTAAATATTGGTGTAATCACTTGCCTTAGGTCCCATAGGGAAGCATACGAAACCGAAATCGTCTTCCATATCTGCAAAATGCTGACCTGATCTGTAGGCTTCTTCAGGAAGGAATACAGCTTCACCGTTTATAAATGCTGGAACAAAGTAATCCCACTCTCTGTCACCCTGAGGGCAGTTATATTTATCAAGCCAGCTGTTTACCCAGTTCAAAGCCTCTATAGTTTCCTCGGACTCCAAATCATTGTAGTACTTACCATCATCACCCAGAGCGATAAAGTCACCGCCATTGGAGTATACGGCAAGAGGATAAGTCACAGAAGTAAAGTTAACTGTGGCGTAACGATCAATCACACCATCGTTATCAAGGTCAGCCTGTACTCTTTCACACATATCTGTGAAAGCATCCCAGGTCCATGTCATATTCTCCTGCATATCATAAATCTCTTGAGGCTCTACACCTGCTTCTTTCAGAAGTCTGGTATTGAAGTATAAACCACCCTTGGTCTCATGCTCGCCGGCTGCCATACCATAGATAGCGCCAGCCTTACTCATCTGTGCATGTACACCACCCTGACCGTTCCACTTAGCCTCGGAGAAGTCCAGACAGTCCAGAGTAGACAAATCATACATCAAATCATTATTCATAGCCTGCACCAGCTCGGAACCGGAACGCAGAATAAATACATAGTTGTTATCATCACCGCCGGAAGTTACATAGTTAGCGTAATCTTCAGGCACACTTGCCCAGCTACTAATAGCTTGCTGTTTGATAGTGAAGTTATAGGTCTCCTGAATCCAATCGCGATATTCCTTACGAGCCTCCTCGTATGCATTCTTAGGCGCTTCTTCCTCGCCACTCCACCAGTCACGAACGATAATTTCCATACCGCCCAAATCATATACGTTACCGTTTTCATCCTTCAATACAGTATACTGACCAAGCTCTTCCTCTTCACTGGACTCATCCTCGGGAGTAGAATCCGAGGTAGTAGAGCTATCATCAGGATCAGCAGGTGTGCTTGCATCGCCACTAGCAGTATCGGCGCCACAGCCTGCCATACCTGCCACCATTACAATTGCCATAGAAGCAGCAAGTACTCTCTTTACAATTTTACTTTTCATTTTTTAATCCTCCTTAAATTTATATACTCTTTCCTGCCAAATACCCTCAACAATTCACATTTTCCGGTTTGTAACATCAAAAGCATCCGTCAGGAACTAAGTACCGACTTTAATTATAACATATTTTACATCTTAATACCAGAGCTACTTAAACTTTCCACAAATCCCTTCTGTGCAAATAAATACAGAATTAAGAGAGGAGTAATCACCATCAAAGTACCGGTAGCTACGATACAGTTAGTGTAACCCACGGAAGCGCCGCCGGGTTGGTACAATGTATATAAAAGATAGTGACTCAGCTTTTCACCAATACTGCTTAGCTGAATAGACAAGAGCTGTGTACCTCCAAGAAAGGTCTGGGAATAAAATCTGTCCGTCCACTGCCATACAAAAGAAAACAGGAAACAGGATGTCAAAATCGGTGTTGCATCCGGAAGCATAATTCTAAGGAAGGTCTTTAATGTACCGCAGCCGTCTACATAAGCCGCCTCCTCCAGCTCCTTAGGAATATTACGAAAGAACTGGCGTATCATAAATATATATAAACCGTTCTTCAGACCCATGCAAGTCATACTCATCAAATAATAAGGAATAATCGAGCCTCTCAAATTTATCTCATGCCCTAAAATCAATTTAAAGATACCGAAAATATCAAAATATCTGAAATGCAGATATAAGGACGTGGATATCGTCTGCGGTGGTACTAAAATTACCAGCATAACACAGGCAAACCAAAATTTCTTAAGGGGAAAATCAAATCTGGCAAAACCATATCCTACCAGAGTACATACTGCAATCTGAACGATTGCAATGGTCAACGAAATCACAAAAGTATTTCTAAGACTTTTCCCATATTGCATAAACTGTGAAGCCAACTCATAGTTATCGGTTGTAAAATGCTCCGGAACATTGGTAACCATCGAATTATATAAATCCTGCTCTTCCATAAAGCTAATGGATATCTTGTTCAGAATGGGCTGCAAAATTAAAAAGCACAAACCAAACAAAAGAATTGCTCTCACAACGGAGATCGTTACCTGCATAGCTTTTTTTCTTAAATAATATCCTTCTGATTTACGGTTTCTCTCCCGAAATGCTATATATCTTTCTTTAACGGACATTTTCTTAGCAGCAGTCTTAATCATAGTAATAAACCCCCTTTGAAATGATAAATGAGCTTACACCGATGATTACAATTACAATAGCAAAGTATGCCCATGCCATTGCCGAGGCAAAGCCGTAATTTAAGTTGGCAATCATGGTCGTGCTAATCTTTTCTATTATTTCATTATCCGATCTCATACAGAAATCGATAACCGTATATATCCAATTTACCAAGAACAAAGAACTGACCATAGGAAAAGTAATCTTCCATAAGCTTTCCCACGCCGTACACCCTTCTATAGCAGCAGCTTCATACATGCTGGAGGAGATAGTCTGCAATCCGGACAGAAAGATGATAATCTGGATACCCGAGGCTATTGCCACATCATAAACACCATCCACAATCTCAAATACCTGTTCAAACGCTCTCACACCCACACCGGAGGTCACAAGAATATTCTTGATAGCATCCGTTACATTAGGACCACCTCCGTTTTCAGCAATCAAATCCTGCAGAGAAGCCAAAAGTGCATTATCATATTCTACTCCCAGTATAACACCGGAAGATAAGATTACGGGCAGGAAAAATATGGCTCTTACCAACGCACGACCTTTAAATTTCTGGTTTAATATCAGCGCCACGAAAAAACTGAATACCATAATAGCCACAGAGTTAATACACATTCTGGAGATTTCCTCCGTCAGCTTACGGCTGTATTCCGTATCTACCATAAAGGCCCTCTTGTACTGCCCAATATCATAAAAGACAAACTTAAAGCCTGCCGAACTGACCTGAACATCACAAAAGCTCATGTACAACGATTGGAATAACGGTTTTACCATAAATGCCAAGAAGCCGATAATGAAAGGCAATATAAAGATATATCCGGCTATTGCTTTTCTTTTCTGAAGACCCACTAATTTCTTTTGTCTCTTCATAGTTACAATCCTTTCTATTCCTTCCTAAAATAAAGTCTAGCGAACTACCGCATAATCTCTCGCCGGAACCACCGTTCCGTCTTTTGCAGTGTAATCATAATAGGTATAATTCACATAAACCTTTGTGCCATCTTCATATGTCGTACATGCAATCTGAGGTGCTGCCAGCTCATGATTTGTCATCCTCTGATTAAAGACATGCCCTAACTCCGCATTATATCTGGTGTAAATCTCCAGCATCCTGTCATGCCAAGCGGCATACTCAGCGCCAAAATAATCGGTATACAAAGTCTTCTGCAGGGAAAAACTGCTTTCATCCATTAATGTAAATGCTAATCCCGCACCATACTCCGCAGACTTTAATAATTCCTTTTCATAGTTCTGTGTCAGGTTCAGGGATTCTCCCGTATAATTCACATAACCATGAACGGCAAGTTGATAAAAAGGAATATTTTGGTCAAGAATTGTATACTCGGCACCGGCTAAATCCATATTTACCGCCATATCCGCATAGGCAATAGCATAATCATTACCCATATTAATCATGACACCTATGCCGGTATCCTTAACAGACTTTAACTTCTCAGCCTGCATTTTCAGAGCCGCCTGACGGCTCACCGTATTTTTACGGCTAAAGTCTGAAGATAATTCCTTTCCTATATCCCTAAAGGATACACTCGTATTATTCTTCTGTGCATAAGCCACTAAATTATCTGCCATCTCGCTGATTAAAGAGGGTCTCAGCAGATAGTAGGTATCTCTGCCTTTCTGTTTATTAAAATCCACCGTATCATAAGTATATAACTCTGCTTTTTCCTTGCTGACAAATCTTGCCGCATCACTGTACACCCAGAAGCCATCCAGTAAATTGCTGTCATAAGCATAATTTGTCACACCGTCCAGATATAACTCTACTCCCAACTCTTCTGCCGTACTCAGCAGATTATTGAAATCCTTCCTACCGCCCAAATCCGAAATCAGCTTTACCTTACTGAGCATAGACTGATTAACACCGCCATTCATCCAACCGGTCAGCTTTACGGACAAATTATTCATACCTTCGCCCTTCAGCTCACGAATCATCTCGGCCGCTTCCTGATAGGTGGTCAACTCTAAGGGTCTGGACACCGGTATACCGCAAACCTGCTTTACTTTATCCACAGCGGACAAGATTTCAACGGAAACAGGTACTTCCGTATCCTCATTGAGAACCATATATCCATCATAATTTTTCTGCAGGTATTCACCATAATTTGCCGCCATATCTACATAATTGCCGGAATTCACAAAACGATATCTGCTTATCAAGCTCTCGTCCGGAAGCTCCGGTTGATAAACAAACATTGCAGATGTACTCATTTCTTCTACATCGTACTGCTCTCTGTTGTAGATGCTATATACGGCGTTTACCGCATTGTAACTGCTATTCTTACCGCTGATATCTGCCTGTACAGAAGCATAGGCTGCACCATCCTCCAAAATACAGATAAAGGAAGAATCCTCCTTTGCTACACCAAACACATTATAAATAGTACGAGTCTCATGAACTATCGCATCTCGGTCTAATGCCATATCCCAACCATACAGATTAGCATAGTAAGCACTTTGGGCAATCTTACCGTTATTAAAATGAATCAATGCGCCTCCGCCTTCCGGTACCAGTATATAGCCATCCTCATCCGTACTGCCCGCTCCAAAGTAAGGCAATACGCTCAGGTTAAGCAGAGGATAATCTTCCCTACACTGAATTTCTTTTAAAGGAACCTCCACTATCAAATCGTCTCCGTCCAAGCGATAAACCACATTCACATTAAATACCGGCTTATCATTGGTCCTTTCTGCAAAGTCCAAATCTTTATCCCTTTGATAATCCTCATAGGTATATCCGGCTTCTTCAAAATAAAGCTCCAGCTTTATTTTTACACCGTCTCTGGTTGTATCACGTAACACATAGATAACTTCTTGTTCCAAAATAGGATAACTGGCAAGCAGTGCGTCCTTATCATCGCCTTTGCCCAAATTATTAATATCATATTTTTTATAATACTGTTCCACCATCATGGCGTTCGCATTACTCATATTCTTCGTAATTAAAGCCAGATTGTCCTCGGTAATAACCGGTGGTACTATAAATTCCTTATCGATATCACCCACCGAATAATATACCTTGATATAATCATCACCCTGCTCAATATCATATATCTGCTTTTCAATACTATAGGCAAAATTATTAAAAACAGTATCAACACCGTTTGCCGTACTGTATGTCAAAACTAATGTGGATTGCAATTTCTGTTTATCCAATGACAGCGCCAGCGGATCATTTGCCGCACCCTCCGGATTCGAACTCCACACAGCCCCGGTATTCTTTACCTGTACTGTAAACTGTGTCGTAGTTGGATCCAGAACAAACTTAATCTTGTCGCTTTCCAGCACCATTTCCTCTGTCTCGCCCTCGTAGGCATTCACCGAAATGATTTCTTCGCGCTCTTTTTTCCCCTGATAGAACATGATGACAAAAATACCTGCAACTATGACCAAAAGTACTACCAATGGGCCAATCAGGCTCTTCAATTGTCTGATTAATGCAGCTTTCATTTCTGCTTTTCTTACTGCTTTATCCTTTTTCATGGTTAATCTCCTAAGCTTCCAATTCCTCATACTATTTCCGCTACATTCGGAACATGATTTCCCTTGCTATGGATACAAAATAAGCGATGCCCTGACTGATCATGCTAAAGAACAAAAGTAATATAAACACCATAACCAGCATAGCAAACAGGGAAGCTACCATAAAGAACAGAGTCTTGCTGACAGAATACTCATGTATCTGCATCATAGCTGCTATAATCAACAAAGCTGCCCATACCAGTGACAGACCGCTGAGTACAGAATAAAACTCTGCCTCTTCTGTGGTAACAACATTGCTGAAGAAAATCAGCGGAAACTGCATCAGGGGATAAGGGGTCAGGGCATAACAGGTTGCCATATAAATCTGTTTCAATCTCCCCTTACCGTCAAACAAAGTAGTCAATCCCCAGTTTCCCACACAAAACAACACCAAAGGGAATACAATGCTCGCTATGTAAAGAAAAATATTTACATCCTCCCAATATACCTCCACAAAGATAAAGCTTGTAAACTGTAGCTTTGCAATTCTGGCAATCAATGACAGAATTAAAATGGTATTTGCCGCTGCAAGGGAACCTCGCTTTTCATGTGTCAGATCCCAAAATCCGTCCATTGGATGAGTAATGCAGTAAAGCGCAAACTTCAATGTCTTAAGATAATGCATCCAATTTTCTTTCTTTTTTAATGAAGCTAACATACTTTCCTCCATCCCCTCCTTATTCTTTAAAGATATCTGCTGTATCTATCTCTTGCTTGACTTTCTTTATTCTGCCGATAATCAATGGCAGGCACAGTGCTGCAAACAGGATTAAAATTATCAATACGATATGATCCTCTACCCATTCCTTACGATACTGCTTATACGCCTTGGAATAATTATCCGCATCCCATTTCAATTCAAAATAATCCATTGCCTCATGGTATTTTTCCTGACGGAGAAGAGCACGACCGATACCAATATAGGCAAGATCATAATTACCGTTCATATCCATAACTTCCTGCCAGCTCTCACCGGATTTTTCATATTCTCCGTTTTGGAACTGTTCAATGGCATTGAATACTTTTTTACCAAATTCAGTCTGCGTAAACAAGGTAAGACTGCAATCCAGTGCATCCAGCACTAAAATATCACGGTCCATGTGATCGATAGCGGTAGGATTCTTAAAATAACCGTCCATGTTACCGCTGCCTCCAAAGCCCCACAGAAGCCTTCCTTGATCGTCATAGCCAAAGATACGTCCTCTGTTTTTGTCCAACACTGCATAAGTATCATTATCAAAGGCAGTTACATCCGTCATTAAGGAAGGTCCTGTAAAACCGCCGCCTTCGCCCCAATGGATATCACCAATAACATACCAGTTTCCGTTTCTGATCAGAATATCTTTCCCCATTAAATTCAGCCTTCTAACCGAATCAATGGCTCCGGAATCCAAATCTGCTTCGGATACCGTACTGGTTACCGCATAAATAAATCCATCGTGATCCATGTAGACGTTGTCATACTCGGTAGGTACAAAGGAAGCCATCTGTTCTCTTTGTTCCTTGGTCGCCAATTTTTTCCATATATAGTCCGTCCAATCATAAGTAACCGGTGTAGCTCCCACAAAACCCGAAAACTCACCGTCTGCCTCATATTTTATCAGACCCTTATTTACATTGGTTGCAATGCAATATATACGTCCTGCACTGTCCACAGCAAGCTTACTGGGTAAGAAGCTCATATCCTGATTAAAATTAGCGTCATCAGGCTTTACAAACTCCATTATATAGTTCAAATCCATATCCAGCTTCAAAATACGATTGTTATTCTTATCACAGATAAACATAAAACCATCATCCGTCACCGCAATGTCGCTTGGACTTGAAAACGTATTGTTCTCTACATTTCCGCGAAAGCTCTCAATCTCCCGTACCAATTCTAAACTGTCTGCACCGGTTCTCTCCAGCTCCAAAATACGGTTATTTCCCGTATCGCAAATATACACAAAATTATCGTATACATATAAACCGGAGGGCGAACTCAATCTTTTGTCCAGCCCCAGTTCTACAGAGGTATATACTCCCACCACACTGTATGCGTCCGGAGAATATTGAATATCTCCCCAGTAGTCAAAATTATAGGTATAACCTTCCTCTGCACATACCACCATGGAAGNGCCAANNACTANTACCATACCGGCTATTAATGCCGCAAACCTTTTCATCGTTTTTCTCATATCATNAATCCTCTTATCCTAATTAATCCTTCAAACCGGAGCTTGCCATTGTNTCCAAGATCTGGCTCTCAGNTAAANTGAAGATGATGACCGGTACGATCATTNCGATAACTGCAANTGCTGCACCCTGACCGGTTCTTGCGATACCGCCGCTTTGTACCTGCTGCAGGGCATAAACCAAAGTCTTCTTTTCCTCAGAATAAATATACATGGATGCTCTATTATTCCAAAGACCCTGTACGGAATAGATAATCATGGTNAGCCAAGCCGGTTNTACATTCGGNATTACAATACCCATGANTATTCTCCATTACACTGNCGCNGTCAATNTTCGCTGCTTCTATCAGAGACATAGGCAGACCTTCCATAAACTGTNTCATTAGGAAGAAGCCCATANGGAGCGNAAATGCGGGAACGATAATAGCCCAGTTAGTATCAACCCATCNCAAACCGTTAATAATCAGATAGCTTGGTATCTGTGTTACATAACCGGTGAACATCAATGCAGTAACAACAACATTGAAGAAAGTCTTACCGCCGGGAAAATCATACTTTGCTATTACAAAAGCTCCCATAGATGCAATAATTAAATGTCCAACAGTACCTACTGTTGTAATAAACACTGTGTTAAAAATATATCTGGAAAAGGTTACCCATGATTTACCCATGGTAACAAACAAATCCAAGAAGTTATCCATAGTTGNGTTCTGTGCAAAAANCTTCGGCGGGAACATAAACAATTCGTCCAATGGCTTCAACGCACTGTTTACCGCATATACCAAAGGAAAAACCATAACCATTGCCATCAGCAGAAGGAACAAATAGATAAATATATCTCCTCCTCTGNATCTATTGGGCTTCCTTNTCTTCAATANTCTNTGTTTANACTGCATTTCTNTTTCTTGTTTTGTCTNTTTACTCANATCAGGTTCCTACTCTTCTCAATATGCTTTGAATTGCTTTGTTACATAATATCATAATCAAAAACAGCAAGGTCGCTATTGCTGAAGCATAGCCCATCTCAAATCGGGTGATACCGTAGTCATACAGGTGGGTTACAATTGTTCGCGCCGCATAATCCGTACTGGGATAACCACACAGCTGCATGGTCTGTTCGCAGACACCAAAGGACTGGGTGATAGTCATAACAGCGCCGAACATCAACATCGGCTTCATATTGGGAAGCGTAATATACCATAGCTCCTGCCATCTGTTTTTCACACCGTCCATATATCCTGCTTCAAACTGGGATTTGTCTACACCCTGCAAACCTGCAACAAAGGCAAGGAAGCCGGAACCCAAGCTCATCCACAAAATAACAATCATACAAATCGGAAGCATATAAGTAGGATTAACGAGCCACAATATAGGGGCATCAATAATACCTACATTCATTAAGAAAGCGTTCACATATCCATAAGCGTCTCCTCTGAAAAATACTGTAAAAATAGTAAACAGGTTACCCGCTATAGAAGGAGCATAAAACACTACAATCGCTATGGTTCGTATCCACCTCGGCAGCTCATTAATCAGCCATGCAAACAAGAATGCCATTATGTACCCCAGCGGTCCTGTAATAACCGCAATCATAAAGGTATTTTTCACACCTATCAGGAATACATCGTCCTGCAAAATCAAGTTCACATAATTGTCTATACCGATAAATCTAGGACTTTCCAAAACGTTATAATAGGTAAAGCTGAAAAAGATAGCTGTAATAACAGGCAGTATATAAAACATGGTAAACACTAATGCATACGGCGCCAAAAATGCATAACACATTTTACTCCGTTTCATCTTTTTCATAGTTACTTGAAAATTATGCTTACGCAATGCAAAATATTTCCTTAGGTATTCTTTCATCTCAACCTCCTCTATTCTAACGGCAAGCCGAATTCATTACGCTTCTTCTTTATCTCATCATCAATGGTAATGGAGTAGTCTATGATGGTCTCTCTAGGATCCTCGTTTTTATTGATAATCCTACGGATAGCATTGGCTATGTGACGTCCGGTATAGTAACCACCGGGCACCTCTCTAATGCCGACTGTCTGATCCCACTGCGCATTCAACGTGGCGATATCTTCGGAATTCCAAGACAACTGTTCAAAAGCATCTCTGTTTGCCGTTGCATATCTTGCGGAGGAGCCTAAAAGCGCTTCAATCTCACGTCCGAAGCGTACCTGAGTATCCGCATCGGCCCACCACTTCATAAACTCCCACGACTTGTTTCTCAGACTTTCATCTTCCGTCTTAATCATGACAGTCGCACTTCCTGTAATAAAGGAGGAGTGATCAATATATGTACTTCCGTTTTCATCCGTCCTCTCCGTGCCGGGAATCAAAGTAAAATCCCAAAGACCACGAATCTCAGGAGCAGATACTACCAAGGTATTATATGTAGTATATAGTGCAATACCGATAGGCATTTCACCGGAACGGAAACGGCTGACAAAGTCGTAAATCGTAGGCAGACCGTAATCGGTAAAGTACTCACAGTAATCCGCAAACGCATCCACACCTGCCTCCGTATCTACCGCCGTTCTGGTACCTCTTTCATTGTACAAATCACCGCCGTACTGGAACAGCAGGCTAAAGTACATTGACAGATCCGGCATATTTGCCATCGTAGCAGTCGTTTGCGCAGCATTGGTACTGCTACCGGCCGCACTAGGCAAGCCCACCGACATATTGCTACCCTGAATAGTGGGCAGCAGCTCAATCAAATCCTGCCATGTCCGGGGAATCTCCAATTCAAGTTCTTCCATGATATCGGTACGGTAGAACATTACAGCAAACTGCTGTGTCTCAGGAAGAGCATACAGGCTTCCGTCCAGCCCGTATTGTTCATAAGAGCTTGGGCTGTAAGCTGCCAGTACTTCGTCCAAATCGCTAAACTGAGTCAAATCTTCCACAGCTCCACGCAATGCATAGTCCACAGGAAGGTTTGCTCCAACCGACAACACTACATTGGGTCCTCTTCCCGCAAGAACCGCATTCAAAAGTGCATCCGCCGCAACAATCTCCACATTAACCTTGATTCCGCTCTCAGGGGTAAAGGTATCGTCTACCATAGATTTCAAAATAGTACCCTGATCACGTCCGGTAAGCACCCACACCTTGACAACTTCGTCAGAGTCAGCATCGTATACATCACCTACAGAATCATAATCCACTACGAAGGATGCCGCAAAGGATTTAATCTCATGCCATATTTTGGCAAATGCTCCTGCCGAATCTTTCTCCGGCTCCACCTCTGTACCGCTTATTACCAAATAATCAACATCCAGTTTGGATGAACACATGTTCAAAGCCGCCGTTCCAAGAGCGGTAATATTATCCTTAAAGGTCGTAAATTCCAAAGTAATCTTTTCAGGCTTTTTCACAAATCTTTCCAACTGCTGCGCCAAGGTCTGAGCAGTTGCAATTTGATCCGCTTTCTGTCCTGTGTGAGCAACTGTATCATCTACAATCTTATACAGTCGTTTATACTCCAGCTCCATAGCTTCCATAACCTCAGGATATACCTGATCAATATGATAGTCTCTGTATTTATCAGGAGTAGCACCGGTATATACCAAAATTTTACGATAAATTTGATTCAAACGATATGTGGAATCCTCAATCTGTTCTAAAATGGTACCCATGCTGCCCATGGTTATCTCCAAACGGATGTTATGTGTTCCTGCCGTCAGGTAAAACCGATAGGGTGTGCCCTCCTCGTCGGCAAGCGTCATGCAATTCCAATCGCTGCTGTAATCAAAGGAGATTTCCTTCATCTCATCAAAAGGCATCTCTCCGTCTATGTATACGCTTCTACTGGACACACTGCCTCGCGAATAATTCTGGCGGCCCTTCACAGTGATATTATAATAACCGTCTTCGGGAACCTCAAAATCCCACTGTATCCACTGACCCGCAGTGCTCCACGCTTCACCACCGGTATAATTCAAAACCGTATTCATAACACTGTTTGGATATGTAGTGGGCGAAGAGCGGTCATACTTTGCATATAAAGAAGATTCCGAACGAAGATTCGCATCTTCTCCCTGTACAACCTGTATATAAGTCAATCCCTCGCCCGTTGCCGCGCTGCCGGTCTGAGCCATAAGATATTCTTCATAGGAAGGTTTATTCTCCACACCCTTGACAATCAGCTTTTTGATCGCCATAGGTTCATTTACACCTTTAAGGGTAAGAGTGTTTTCCCCTTTTTCAAAATAGAACCAGTAAGGTTCTGTAATATAGCCCATATCATCGCGGCAATATGCATTCTGCCAGTCAAAGGTCTCAACCTGTGTAGGGCGGATTTCATTGCCTTGATTATCTACTTTAACCTCTCCGCCGTCCGTCCACAATCTTGTAAATGCAATATTGCCCGCATCCGTAAAAGGAAGCTCGTCATTAATATAAAGAGCCCTCTCCACCGCAACGCCTCTGGACTGTGCAGCCATATACTCCAGATACACATTATAAAAGCCCGCCTCAGGCACCTGCACCTTCCATGTGACAGTAGAGTCGCTCTCCGTAAAAAGCACATTCTCAGTACCTTCATATTCTGTATAAGCCTGCACATTCTCGCCCGCTATGTAATCAAGCACTGCGACCTCAACATCTGCCTGAGGGCAGGAAGCCTCCTCATGAGCCGCAATATAACGGGTATAAGTTCCCTCTCTCACCGTACCCTCAACATCNNTTGTAANGTCANCGCCCTCATATTTACTGCTAAANTCCGTAACAGCAGTAAAACTCCTAATAACATACACTGCTGCTATTACGAGTACTACGCTTCCAAATAAAATTAACTTTTTAACAGAGTCCTTCATAACTGCCTCCCTGTATCAGATAAACATAGTAATACATTGTATGTATTTATACATCACATGTATTTTTATACATTTCAATGCATTTTCACAATGATCACGTTGTGATGTTTATATTATACTTTAAAGCTTCTTAAGATATCTCCTCAATTGTTGCTTAATTATATTCATGAATTGCCGTATTTTTTATAAAAAATACCGTCTCAATGTTGTGCATTATTTACTTTTTTAATAATAAATGCTAGAATATGCCTATACAAGATGACTGCTTTTAGTGCAAAACTAATGACATTTTATATAATAATTATTTTCAAATCTGTCTTGCCAAAGCAACTATTGCACGGCAGCTTACAACATAAAAGGAGCATAATATAAACGCTTCGGAATGGAGATTATGATGTCAGAAACACAAAATCCAAATAAAAAGGATATTGATTTATATTCCGTTAATTACGATTTTACAGGTACGGTGATCAAAAACTCCGAGGAGATCGTATCTTTTAAGAGCGATTCCACCATTCGTATTTGGTTTAACGACCTGCATCGGCATTTTCCCACTCACTGGCACAGCGCTCTTGAAATCATCTTACCCGTTGAGAATTACTATGATGCGTATATTGATAATATTCTTTACCACATATTTCCTGAAGAAATTCTCATTATCCCTCCCGGTGAGCTGCACAGCCTGTCCGCCCCGGAAGAAGGGAAACGCTTTATCTATTTAATCGACATTTCCTTTTTTTCAAAAATAAAGGGATTTTCCAGCATACAATCAATATTNAGCNAGNNNNTTCATATTACNAAGGACNCTTATNNNCAAATCNATNACGAGCTTTACTCCTACCTGATTCAGATGAAGGACGAGTATTTCAGCAAAAGCAACTACTGTGAGCTTTCTATTTATTCGCTGCTGCTGAACCTGTTCGCAAAACTTGGCTATAACAGGATGGACACCGCCAATCCCTTTCCTAATGTCCATTCCTATAAACAAAAGGAATATGTTCAGAAATTTAATGCATTATTGGAATATATTGATTCTAATGATACAGATGATTTAAATTTAGAAAATACCGCTTCTGCCATAGGCTTNAGCAAATATCATTTTTCAAGATTATTTAAGCAANATACAGGCTTCACCTTTTGCGATTACTTAAATTATCGGCGCANCAAAATNGCTGAGGAGCTTTTGGCACAGCCGGACCGTTCCATTACCGAAATAGCTTTACAGTCCGGCTTTTCAAGCATCTCTACCTTTAACCGGATATTTAAGCAGCAAAAGCACTGCACTCCCAGCGAATATCGTGCAAAAAGCTCACAGTCTGACCTTTAACTGCGCCTGTACCAGACCGTAATAAATCCCTTTCCGTGCAAGAAGCTCTTCATGGGTACCGACCTCCGCAATATGATGTCCGTCTATAACCACCAAACGATCGGCGTCCTTTAATGTAGACAGCCTGTGGGCAATGGCAAAGGTGGTACGACCCTTCGTCAGTCTTCCAATCGCCTTTTGAATCAGATATTCGCTCTCCGTATCCAAGCTTGCCGTAGCCTCATCCAAAATCAAAAGTCTCGGGTCGTTCAACATCGCTCTGGCAATGGCAATCCTTTGTCTTTCCCCTCCCGACAGATTATACCCATGCTCTCCCACATAAGTATTATAGCCGTCAGGCAGCTTACAAATGAAATCATGGGCATTTGCCATTTTTGCCACGCGAATCACTTCTTCATATGAAGCCTCCGGCTTTGCAAATTTGATGTTATTCAGAATAGTTCCCGCAAAAAGGAAATTTTCCTGCAAAACCACTCCTATCTGACT
>WFLX010014925.1_pt1 | contig 20026 bp, 15 predicted proteins | sample 4967041 | NCBI WGS metagenome assembly WFLX01 (sample SAMN12857096, study PRJNA449069) | gut metagenome | isolation source: stool from male and female vole | host: Microtus ochrogaster | place: USA:Florida | collected 2017
TGACTGAGCGGCCGGAGGTTGAAAGGATGGGAGGTGGATGGTGGAATTATTACACAATTGCCCGGAGAGAGAATGGTGGAATATTTTCAAGAAACAGCCGGACTTGAGGTGGATTCAAGCCCGGCTCTTTCTATATTGTTGTCACTTTTTGCTGTTCTTAAGATTTTTGGGATCTTTGAGAGAGGTATCGTAGCCCATATCCTCCATCTCGAGAGATGCCCAGATGAACGGGCCAAGGCCCTTTGCATCATTGTCGCGGATCTTCTCGCTTATATAGTAGTCGAAGGAGCCGTCGCGTCGTTTGTTTTCCTTCACAGAGGGAGCAGCCTTAAGCACTGCGGGGCTGATGCCCGGGCCGAGGCCTGCCACAGAGCAGCAGTCAGTGAGCGAAATAGTGCCATCGGGATTTTCCTTAATAAATTCCTTAACAACACCTTTGTAGGCCTTGATACCCTCATCGAGATATTTGGGGTCTACCCAACCCTTGCGGGCAGCCTTGAGCATTGAATAGGCAAACATAGATGACGCGGTAGATTCGAGGTAGTTCCCCTCGCGGCCGGGAGCGTCCATCACCTGATACCATGTATGGGTCTTGGGATCCTGCCATTTAAGGATACTCTCGAAACATTTTTCGAGCAGTTCCTGCACTTCGCCACGGCGAGCATAGTCCTCGGGAAGAGCGTCGAGAAGCTCTACAAGAGCCATGGTATACCATCCCTGAGCGCGGGCCCAAGAGTGTTGCGAAAGGCCGGTTATGCTATCGCTCCAGAACATTTCGCGACTTTCGTCCCAGGCGTGGCGATTGAGACCGGTCGCGGGATCCAAAGTGCGCTCGTAGGTGCTCTTCACCTGGTCAACGGCATCGTCGTAGATAGGCTTCTGAAGCTCCGGAGCATAGATCTTAGAAGCTGTAAGCACTCTATAAGGGAGCCCCATAAAGATACCGTCGAGCCACACCTGATAGGCGTAGATAGCTTTGTGCCAGAACACGCCCTCATTGGTGCGGGGCTGGTCGTCGAGCTGACGCATCAGGGTGTTCATGGCGCGCAGATTTTTCTCTTCGGGGAAATGCTCATACATTCGAGTCACGAAGTGCCCGGTGCGCACATTGTCGAGATTATAGTCGGCGAGTTTATACCCACGGATATTACCCTGCGGGTCAATCATAGTGTCGGTATATTCGATGCAGTAAGCTTTAATGTCGTCGCCACCATGTTTAAGATAAGTGTCGAGCATAGCTTCAAGCTCTATACCCATCACATAGCTCCATTTGGGTTTTGTGGAGAAGTCAAGCATGTAGCTTTGGGGAGTGCGCTGCATCTCGGAGCGGGTCATCCACTCTGAATAGTGTTTTGGCTTCTCAGTCTTGGGAGCTGCTGTGGCTGCCGCAGGCTGCCATAAGCCAATAAGGGCAACGAAGGCCCCGGCAAGCATGATCTTTAAGTTTTTCATCATAATTAAGGTGTGTTGATATAACTGATGATTATTTGCAAAAGTAACAAAAACTATTCACTTTTGGAAGCAATTAAGAAAAATAAAGAATCGTAAATTTTTTATTAACAAAAAAGAGTAAAAATATCCGGAGCGTGGGCGCGGGGAAAGAAATTTTGATTACTTTTGCACTTTCAAATTTTCAACCTCCAAGAAAAAAATTTTTTCATCGCTATGGGTGGCTTTTTCGGGGCAATATCTAAAACGCCCTGTATTAACGACTTATTTTACGGCACTGACTACAATTCACATCTGGGCACGAAGCGCGCCGGCCTTGTGACATTCGATCCTGAAGCCGGTTTCAACCGTTCGATCCACACNCTCGAACGTGACTACTTCAGGACAAANTTTGAANANGAACTCNACAAATTCATTGGAAATCAAGGAATAGGTNTGATCAGCGACACTGACCCCCAGCCTATCATCGTCAACTCCCATCTCGGGCGTTACGCGGTGGTGACCGTGGCGAAAATCAACAACATCCGCGATATCGCCGACGAGCTGCTCGCCGAACGGATGCACTTCAGCGAACTCTCAGCCAACAAGGTCAATCAGACTGAACTCGTGGCTCTCCTTATCAATATGGGGAAGGATTTCGTTGACGGTATCAACCTTGTATATAAGAAAATCAACGGCTCATGCTCGATGCTCATACTCACCGAGGATGGCATCATAGCCGCACGCGACTATCTGGGACGCACACCAATAGTGATTGGTCATAAGGATGGAGCTTATGCAGCATCGAGCGAGACCTCAGCCTTCCCCAATCTCGGTTATAAGCGAGTGAGGGATGTGGGGCCCGGAGAGATCGTAAAATTGCGAGTTGATAGCATCGAGGTGCTTCAGGCGCCGGCCAAACGTCAGCAGATCTGCTCATTTCTATGGACTTACTACGGCTTCCCGGCCAGCGACTACGAGGGTGTCAACGTGGAGTTCGTGCGTGAGGACTGCGGCCGGAGCATGGGCGAAAGCGACAAGAGCACTAAGGCCGACTGCGTGTGCGGTATTCCGGACTCCGGCGTGGGCTTCGCTCTCGGTTATGCCGAGGGGAGCGGCGTCCCCTACCAGAGAGCCGTATTGAAGTACACTCCCACCTGGCCCCGCAGTTTCACTCCAAGCAACCAGTCGCGCCGCGATCTTGTAGCAAAAATGAAGCTGATACCCAACCCTGCGATCCTCAAGGGGAAAAGTGTGGTTTTCTGCGACGACTCCATAGTGCGTGGGACCCAGTTGCACGACAATGTGCGTGAGTTTTTTGAATATGGGGCTGAAGCAGTCCATGCCCGTATCTCCTGCCCGCCACTGGTCTACGGTTGCCCCTTCATCGGCTTCACATCGTCGAAGAGCGATCTTGAGCTGATCACACGCCGCATCATCAAGGATTTTGAGGGCGATGAGAATAAGAAGCTCAAGGAATATGCCACCACAGGCTCCCCCGAGTATGAGCGGATGGTAAGTGAGATAGCCAATCAACTGGGCCTTACCACTCTGAAATTCAGCACTATCGAAGACCTTATCAAGAGCATCGGCCTTAAGAAATGTGATGTCTGCACTCACTGCTTCGACGGCACCAGCTATCAACCTGACCAGGCCTACCGCGAAGACCACAAGATGGATAACGAAGAAAAAGAAGGATAACGGAGTAAGGGAGAACAGAATCCCCGCATTCCAATAATTGCAAAAACCTCCCCGACTACCATCATGGTGGCCGGGGAGGTTTTTTGGGGTATGTTGAAGAGAAGGCGGGAGGATTGGGTCGTCGAGCCTTAGAGAGTTAATTTGCGCTCCTACAAGACCACGGCAAGCCGCCTTTTATCAGCGCGAATCAGAATTCAGCTTTGCCGGGGGTGCGGGGGAATGGGATTACGTCGCGGATATTGGTCATACCGGTGACGAAGAGCACGAGGCGTTCAAAGCCGAGGCCGAAGCCGGAGTGGGGCACGGTGCCGAAGCGGCGGGTATCGAGATACCACCACATATCTTTCATGGGGATATGGAGTTCTTCGATGCGGGTGAGGAGTTTGTCGTAGTTCTCCTCGCGCTCGGAGCCGCCGATGATCTCGCCGATGTGAGGGAAGAGCACATCCATTGCGCGGACAGTCTTACCATCCTCATTTTGCTTCATATAGAAGGCCTTGATTTCTTTCGGATAGTCGGTGAGGATCACAGGTTTCTTGAAATGCTGCTCGACGAGGTAGCGTTCGTGTTCGCTCTGAAGGTCAGTGCCCCAATGGACAGGGAATTCAAACTTCTTGCCTGACTCTTCGAGGATTTTAACACCCTCGGTGTAGGTGAGGCGGATGAAGTCGTTGTCGACCACGAAGCGGAGACGATCGATGAGATCCTTGTCGTACATATCGGCAAGGAACTGAATATCGTCCATCGAGTGGTCCAAAGCATAGTTGATGCAATACTTCACAAACTCTTCGGCAAGATCCATATTGTCTGTGATGTCGTAGAAAGCCATCTCAGGCTCTATCATCCAAAACTCTGAGAGGTGGCGCGGAGTGTTGGAATTTTCGGCACGGAAAGTGGGGCCGAAGGTGTAGATCTGCCCCAGAGCTGTGGCACCGAGTTCTCCCTCAAGCTGCCCCGACACGGTCAGTGCGGTCATCTTTCCGAAGAAGTCCTGCGTGTAGTCCACCTTCTGCTCATCATTTTTCGGGAGGTTATTGAGGTCGAGGGTTGTCACCTGAAACATTGCGCCTGCTCCTTCACAGTCGCTCGCTGTGATAAGGGGGGTGTGGAGATATTGAAACCCTCTCTCATTGAAGAACTTATGGATAGCAAAAGCGAGAGTGCTGCGTACACGCAGCACAGCGCCGAAGGTGTTGGTGCGGGGACGCAGATGAGCTATCTCGCGGAGAAATTCGAGGGTGTGACCCTTCTTCTGGAGGGGGTAGGCTTCAGGATCAGCAGTGCCGTAGATTGTAAACTTCTCGGCCTGAATCTCGCAAGTCTGCCCTTTGCCCTGGCTCTCCACGAGCCGACCCTCTACACAGAGAGCCGAGCCGGTGGTGATAGGCTTCAATTCCTCTTCTGAGAAACGGGCCATATCGAACACGATCTGGATATTCTTGATTGTAGATCCATCGTTGAGCTGCACAAACTGCACATGTTTATTGCCACGGCGGGTGCGCACCCAACCTTTGACAATCACCGGAGTCTCGATGAGTGATGCATCTTTAAGTAGATCGATTACTCTTATTCTTTTCATTTTGAAAACGGATGAAAAAGGTATCCTATTTTTTATTATTATGAGCTAAAAAATATCACTCGAAAGAACCCATTTTGAGGAAGTTGACCTCTTCCTGAGTGAGATAGCGCCAGCGNCCGCGGGGNAGGTTTTTCTTCGTGAGGCCGGCAAAATATACGCGGTCGAGCTTAGTGACGTGGTAGCCGAGGCTCTCGAAGATCCTGCGGACTATGCGATTGCGCCCGGAGTGTATCTCGATACCGGCCTGATTGCGGTCGGTTTCGGTGGCATAGNNGATNGCNTCNGCGTGGATGGGNCCATCCTCNAGNTCGATNCCGTCNGCNATACGCTGCATATCCTCCTCGGCGATATCCTTGTCGGTCCAGACGTGGTAGATCTTTTTCTTCACATATTTAGGATGAGTGAGCTTGGAGGCGAGATCGCCGTCGTTGGTGAGCAGGAGCACACCGGTTGTGTTGCGGTCGAGTCGGCCCACGGGATAGATGCGCTCATCGCAAGCACCTTTGACGAGATCCATCACAGTAAGACGCCCGTTGGGGTCGTCGCTCGTAGTGACACAATCCTTAGGTTTGTTGAGAAGGATATAGCACTTCTTCTCGAGGGTCACCACCTTTTCGTCATACTCCACGACATCGCTGTGGGATATCTTGGTGCCGAGTTCGGTAACAACTTCGCCATTGACCTTCACGAGACCCTGCTTGATAAAGTCGTCGGCTTCGCGGCGCGAGCAGAGGCCGGCGTTGGCCATATACTTATTGAGGCGAATCTGCTCATCGGGATCGGGGAGGGTCACCTCATACTCTATGCGGCGGGGACGCGGAGTGAAACTGCGGCCANCCTGGNGNATACCATNNTGATTNTGGCGGNGATTCGGGCGGCGATTGTTGCCGTAACCGCCCTGGCGATTGTTATTGTAGCCACCCTGATGGTTATTGTTGTAACCACCTTCGCGATTATTGCTGTAGCCACCCTCGCGGTTATTGCTGTAGCTACCTTCGCGATTGTAGGATTTATAGCCTCCCTGTCGAGGCTCGTAGTTATTCTGACGCGGCTTGTAGCCGGTATTTTCACCTTGAGCATTATAGCCCTCGCGGCGGTTGGGATAGTTGTTGCCTTGACGGTTGCCACTATAGCCACCCTGACGGTTGGCATTGTAAGAGCCATTATTGTACTGACGGGGCTGATAGCCGCCCTGACGGTTATTGTTGTAGCCCCCCTGACGATTGTTATAACCGCGGTTGTTGTATGAACCATTGTTATAACGCTGATAGCGGGGCTGATAGCCGGTAGTGGGAGTTTCACCCTCGACAGCGCTTGAAGCCTCCTCAACAGCACCTGTAGCCTGCGGATCAGAGGGCAGAGCCTCGGGACGACGCTGCTGGTAGCCGGGGTTGTAGCGATTATTATTGTTATAGCGGTTGTAGCCGTAGCCACCACCTTGATTATTGTTATAGCCGTTGGAGTATCCCCCCCGGTGATTGTTATAGGGACGGCGCTGATAGCTATGATTGCCATAGGAATTGTAGTTGCTATCCCTTCTATCCTGCAGCTCAGCAGTACGCGGGGTCTCCTCACTGTTTTGAGAGAAATCACGAGAAGAGGAGAAATCGGCAGCCTGGTCACTCTCGGGCATGGAAGGACGCGCTGAGATGCGCGGACGTTTGTTTTTCTTTTCGTTGCTGTCCATGAAAGTTTGAGATTACAATTAAAGAATTGATTTAATGGTAATTAACTTCGATCTCAAGAGCTTCAAGGTGAAAAGCCTCGCGGCCATCTCCCGAAGTCATAACTCGAGATCTTCGAGTATTGAAAAATTTGTAAATGGTTTGTTTTTCAGTCAATAAAAATTCATAATTCGGAGGTAATCGCCCACTCTGCCGCGTTCAACGCTGGGAGTGAGCCCCAATAATCTGCAAAATTACACAAAAGAATCCACAATCACAACCTTACAGTTCTAAAACCCCTTAAAACACTCCAAAAAAAAGAAAAATTTCCCAAAATTTTCATCATATGGGAAATTTCTCTTCAGGATATTCGACTATTATTAACTACTTTATGTATTTAACAAAACCCAAGATAGGGTTTTGAATTACTCATCAAATAAAGCTATTACTTAAGCTTTGAACGCAGGAATGTTTTATAGATGAATGACCTGATGAAATTGGGTAATAACGAGACAACTGATCTGATCGTTATATTGCGTATATATTCTTGATTTGATGTTTAGTGCAAAGAACGGAATTCTCTCTGTAATTTTAGGATCGCTTGATAATATTTCCATCCTCCCCGTCGCTTATACACATCTTTAGATGAACGAAAATACAACAAACTTTCCTGGATATTATGGAGCTTATAGCCTTTCATCAGCATCCTACCCCACAGGTAGTAATCCTCCGGGAAGGGACCATAACCACCACTATCCATTACCGCTGTTTTCCTGTATATTACTGCCGGATGATTAATTGGACAACGTGATTTACCATAATTAAAAATTTCATTGTGGGTTTCAGGAATTTTTTTGATTAACTCAATGTTGTCTATCGAATCAAAAAATTCCTCAATCCAAGCCGAGCAACAATCAATCTCAGGATGGGTCTCCATAAAAGAGACCTGTATTTGAAATCTATTGAATTTGGCTATATCATCTGTGTCCATTCTTGCAACTAACTCATGAGAACAGTGTTTCAGGCCTTCATTCAAAGCGTGGCCGAGACCACCATTTATCGGGAGGGACACAACCTTCATTTCAGGATGATTCTTGGAAAACTCCTCTACAACAGAATATAATTCCTCTGTTAAAGGGCCGTCCTCTACAAGAATAACCTCATCCGGAGGCAGTGATTGGTTAAATACACTGTTAAGACTTTCACGCAAAAAGTTGGGACGTTCTTTTGCGTATAGAGACATAAGGACAGAAAAAGCCATTCCGATTTTCAATTACTATAATAACTCTTTTAAGAATAGGATTTAGAGAGCTTGTCAAACACTCTTTTGTTATCCATAAGTGAGTTTTCACATATTTGATTTATTGACAACCAACGAAAACACTGAGATGCATTGATCCAATAATACTAATACTAATGGAAAGCCCGGTATTCACTCATAGCTTTAGTATCTTTTGATTTCATCGTCTTCTCCAAAATTTTTTCACCACATCTTTAGTATTATCGTTAGTATTTAAATAGACCTTTTCAAACTTCGAAAAATTATCGCTTTCTATAACCTTATAGAGAGTGATGGCTATTTACGATATTTGAAATATGATGTCGCAGCCGAGCATAGTAGGCAATAGACGCTCTTTATCAGCCCGATTTTCTCGACTTTATAGAGGACGTTCCATTGTGGTTTTATGACGTTAAACTTATTTCTCGTCACAGAGGACTTACGCATTCTATAAGACGCCAACACCTCCTTATTCCCATAGCCAAAGTCGATATCCTTGAACATTGTGAGCCAATAGACATAGTCATCGCGCATGCTTCCGAGCTGCTCGTTGAAATATATTTTCGGTGTTTTATGAGTGTCGTAGATNGCGGTCGACGGGAAGATTGGACATGTCCGCAGGAGNGAATNATAGTTGACTTTATGAGGGACNATAAATGGTTGCAANAGTTCCTCCTTCGTAACTTCATCNATCCTTTTGTATGAAGAAAACACAAGCGGAGCATCATGTTTCTTCATAAAAGCGATCTGCTTTTCAAGGAAGTCAGGATGCCAGAGATCGTCAGAGTCAAGGAAAGCAATATAGCGTCCTTTAGCTCTCTCAAGAGCTTGATTTCTTGCGCCTGAAGAGCCCCTATTCTGTTTGCTCTCAACAAGGATGATTCTCGGGTCGTGAGTGTACTTTCTGACTTCAGCGATACCGGCTCCATCATCAGGGGAACAATCATCCACAATAATCATTTCCCAGTTTTCGTGTGTCTGGGCGAGCACGCTCTGGATGGTCTCGCCGACAAGGGAAGCGCCCTTATACATGGGAGTTATGATCGATACCAAATCATTTTCCATAGTAATATTTGATCAGATTAAAGATTCAATAGTTTCAATCGTCCGGGCAATCACCTGATGCATNTCATAGTAACGATATTCGGCCAGACGCCCGCAGAAAGTGACATTAAGCTCCTTATCTGCCAATGCCTTATACTTTGCATAAAGTTCATTATTGCGGCTGTCGTTGACCGGATAGTAAGGTTCATCGCCCGGCTTCCATTCGCTGGAGTATTCACGGGAAATCACAGTATGCGGATTATCGTAGACCTCATTTCCGAACGNCTCAAAATGCTTGTGCTCGATNACTCGTGTGAAGNGNGAGTCCGGGTCTGTGTAGTTGATNACTGCATTNCCTTGAAAATTCGGGCTATTNACNATTTCAGTCTCAAAGCGGACCGTACGATACTGAAGGTGCCCGAAGCAATAATCAAAATANCTGTCAATCCCACCGGTATATACCACTCTATCAGCCATTGAAAGGAGTTGAGAACGATAGTCGAAAAAGTCCGTATCCAACCTCACCTCCACCCCATCGAGCATCTTCTCAACAAGAAGAGTGTAGCCCCCTATGGGTATGCCCTGATATCGGTCATTGAAGTAATTATTGTCGAAGGTGAAACGGACGGGGAGACGACGGATAATAAATGCGGGCAGATCGGTGCATTTACGTCCCCATTGCTTTTCGGTATAATGCTTGATGAGTTTTTCGTAAATATCTCGTCCGACGAGTGTCAGCGCTTGCTCCTGAAGATTGCGAGGTNCCNTGACTGAGTCGGCAGCCATTTGCTCCACAGCTTCGCGTCGCTGNTCGTCAATAATCTGACGAGCCTCCTCGGGGGTCTTGACACCCCACAGCTGATGAAATGTGTTCATATTAAATGGCAAATTATAAATCTTGCCATCTGCAGCGTGGGCTATAGGGCAATTGGTATAGCGATTGAAGTCCACGAAAGAAGTCACATAATCCCAGACTTTCTTGTCGGAAGTATGGAAGATATGCGCGCCGTATTTNTGGACGTTAATACCATCGATATTTTCTGTAAAGACGTTACCTCCTACGTTGGGGCGACGATCGATCACAAGGCATTTATAGCCGGCATCTGTCAGCTGCCGAGCAGCCGTCGCACCGGCCAACCCGGCTCCAACGATGAGGAAATCAAATTTCATGGCATCTTAAATATTTGATTATCTTCCAGTTGATAGAAACTTTAAACATCTAAAAGATCTTAAAAGCTTTATGTTGTGGAAAGAATAAAAGGTAAAGAACTGAACAGATCTGATCGATACAAATTTTTGTGCAGCCCAAATTTAGCATTTTTTGTTATAAAAATCAACACTCATTAGAAAAATGATACCATTTTGTATTGTTGATTATATTTCTATTTCTAATTTGAAGATAAGAGTCTGTCGAATAATCTCATCCAAGTATTCGTGATAGTCTCAGGAGAGAATTTCGCGATATTTTCAAATCCTCTTCTTCTTGATTCTTCACGCATGTTGGGAGATTCTATCATATCACAAATCCCTTTGGATAAAGCCTCTACATCTTCAGCCGGCACTAGAATACCGGCTCCGTCAGCGAGCAGAACAGAGGGGCCTTCCGGGCAATCAAATGACACGACAGGGGTGCCGAGAGCCATTGATTCCGTAATTGACATGGGGAAGCCCTCATAGCGGCTTGAGACTACACAGATATCGGAGTTCGACAACTCACTTCTGATATCTCGACTATAACCTTTGAGGAAAATATTTTTGTCTAATGAAGAAGAATTAATCATCTGCTGGAGACGATCTCTTTCCCCTCCCTCGCCAAAGATATCAAGCTGCCAATCCGGATGACGATTAAAAACCTCCTTACATGCCTGTATCAACATATCAAACCCTTTTTGAGGGTGAAGTCTGCCGACAGATATCAAGCGGTGGCCTTCAAACGTATGTTCCTCGACAGGGAAAGAGATCATATTTGGAATAGTCTCAGCATCAATTCCAACATTTCTATATTTCTTTTCATCATTCTCTGTAAGTGTAATCACCTTTCCGGTTTTTCGATAGACATGGTTTCTTATTTTGGTCACCATCTTTCCATATAGGTTATATTTGAAGTGCTCGCAGATTATGACCGGAGATTTAACCACATCACGATTGAGGTACAATAAAAAAGCGGGAAGGAAAGCTTGAGCTATTATTATATCAAATTTGCCTTTCCGGAGATAACTTCTTAGAGCTTTGACAGCTTTTACGACGAAAGAAACTCTTTGAAGAGGATTAAATTCTGAAGAATAAGTGTGAGGGATCAACACATCTACATTCACTTTCTCATTGATGGGAAACACGGTCCGGTCTTGGTCCTTGAAACATGAAATAATAGTGACATCCTGCTGTGCTTTAACAAATTGNTCAGAAAGATTNGAGGTGACGCGCTCTATGCCACCACCGGTGGTTATGTTCGTAATTAAGAAAGCGATTTTCATAAACAATGATTTTTATTTAAAGTACTGATTTGGAGCTCTTAGTAGTTCTGCTAATAATATTGGAGTGTAGCCGGAAAATTCCTTGTGTATAGGGATATTTATAAAAAAATTTTACTTGGCAATTTCAGCAGTTTTTTTGACCTTAATCCTTCGCACTATGACATCCTTAAGAAACTCTATCCGATAAGTGACTTTAAACCAAAAAGGATTTTTATTCTTCCCGGATGTAACGTTTGACCGATGTCTTCGATACTTGATAAGAGGTTGGGGAATGTGATAAAGCTTATATCCAAAACAGTGGCCTACGACCCCTAACCAATTGTCGTGCATAATNGTATTTTTGGGAANAGGGNGTGCNANCTTCAGGAGTGAAGCCGGAANCCCCATGCAACACCCTACAAAATTACGTTTAATCATATTTATCACGAATGAGCTGGAAAAGTGGTCGTCACACCAAACATTCTCCCGGTAGACCTCATTATTTTCATCCATAAGCGAACAGCCGGATTGCACGATACAACCTTGTTTGATTGGAGGAAGCATTGTCCGGACTTTACCCGGACACCATATATCATCATGATCCGAGAGGAAAATATAGTCGCCTGAGGCGTGCNTNAGGGNNTNCTCAAAATTTTCGNTNNCCACATAGAAGATCGATTTCCTACTCGTATCCGGCGTGTGGTGGTAAACCTTTATTCTTGGATCATGATATGAACTGATGATGTCGAGGGTTGAGTCAGTAGACTCATCATCGCTTACTATGAGCTCGTCATCGGGGCCAAGCTGAGCAAGTATAGAGTCGATCTGTGGACGCAGAAACCGCTCACTGTTGCAGGTGGCCATACATACACTTATCATCTTACAATTACAATAATGATTTGTATACTTCAATATGTTTGCGGGCACATTTGTCCCACGAGAAGTCGGCTACTCTCACTGCCCCCTTCTGCCGCAATGATTCCCGGAGGTCGTCGGATTCCGTCACCCTACTCATAGCATCGGCCATATCTCCGATATCGTTAGGGTCGAAATACTCACCGGCATCCGCGGCTATCTCAGGGAAGCAACTTGCATTGGCTAAAACCACAGGACACCCCATTGCCATTGCTTCAAGGATTGGCATACCGAATCCCTCATAGAGGGAGGGGAACACATAGAAGAGAGCATGGGCATAGAGGCTCTTCATCTGTTCTTCCGAGGCAGAAAACTGGAGAACCTTATCTTCAATCCCCTCCTGTCTCAGCATGGCTTTCTCCTGCTCGCTAAAGGGATGCCATGTGCACACGAGTCTTACCTCGGGGAAACGGTGGGTGTAGATTGCAAAGGCTTTAGCCAGCGAATCGAAATTCTTATTTTTTGCTCTGCTACCCACATATAATATATATGGAAAATCAAATAGAGCCGGGAGTTCCGAGGGTTTCAGGTTAGGGTCGAGATCTATACCATGATGTATCACAGTCACCTTCTCAGGATTGATATCAAAGATTTCGAGAAGGTCGCGACGGGTGTTGTCGCTGATAGCAACGACAGCATCTGCCCGGTCAAGGGATTTACGTTGCCATCTCTCCACTCTCGGGTTAGGCATTATGGTTGAGAAATTGGTATCGTGGAATGTTGTCACCATAGGTTTACTACCGATAGCCTTGAGTCCGAAGGGGTCGAAATGTGTCTGGTGATATACATCGTAGTCCCTGCGACGGAGTCGATAGAGTGAATATGGTTTATTTAGAGTGTGCAAAAGATATCCATGACCTCTGAAATCCATATCAGGCAAAAATTTATGGGCTTTGAAAAGGTTGGCAGCCCTGACATACTCATTATTAGAAAATACGGTAGTGGTATCCCACATGTCTCGAGGCATCGCCTTGAGGAGCATTGCAAAATATTTTGAAGCGCCCCCATAGCGTTGCCATGAGAATAACTGATTGTCAAATAAAATTTTCATGATTCAAGATCAAGATTAGCCATTTGTTCTCGTTCCCTGAAGTCAGGAGTTGTCCAAAGGATGTTTTGATAAGCGCCGGTACGCATATTGAAACTAAGGAGGAGCTTCAAAACCACAAGCGCACTTACCACCAAATTGATAACTCGGGAATACTTGTAGTGGTGGGTCACCGCTGCCGGGAAGAGAACCCAGTAGGAATAAATGAAAAGCGTAGGGAGACGGTCAACAAACACCTGCACCTCATAAAACAGCAGGTAGGAACAGTAGTAGATTACAAATGAATTATAAAATATTGTATATGGCTTATTGCCACGATAATATTTGAAATAAATCCATGAAAAAAGGATGAAAGAGAATGTGCGTTCGAAATAGCCCATTGAAAACTTCACCCCGGTGTCCATCTGGTTGTAAATAGTCAACCTGTCGTAGAGCGCGAGCATTTTCATGAATGAAATATTGTTGAAAAATGCCCCTATTATATGAATATTAGCAAGGAATATGACGTTGGAGACGATGAAAAGCCCCCAAAGCCATCCTCGGCTGAAAGAGCGGGTGATAAAAAAATATGTGGGTATGTAGAGTATGGAAGATGTATGCAATGCTGTTCCCAAAAGATTCAAGACAAAGAAGGGCCAGAATCGCCGCTGAATGATAAAGGGAATTGAGAGGAGGAAGAGCTCAATTGACTTCATATTGCGGTAGAGATTAAACTCCATCAGAAGTCCGTTGAAGGCCACAAAGAAGATCAATGGCAACACCATCGAGTTACAGTATTTGCGAAAAAACCATGCAAGTACTATGAAATCTATTAGAGTGTTGAATGCGACCCATGCAAAATAATTGTCACAGAAGAGCTTAAAGATAGATGTATAGATAAAGAATCCACCCTCTATACGATTATGGAATATTTCAAGGCCGAGATGAAAAAGGTCGGGACATTCCTTAAAAAAATACCAGTAGACCATAAAATCGGTCATCATGTGGCCTCGCAATCCGACGAAAAACCACATCAATATATAGGCTGCCCAGACAGATGATTTTGACTTTAGGCCATGGATCCGACCCTTCTCTCCTAAATAGAGTATGAAGAGAAGAGCCGTCAGCACCAGATATACTACAAAGTTAGGCATCGGTCCTGAAGGAGGCTTTAACAGTCATGATGGTACAGATTCTTATACTGATGATCAGACAAACGGGAGTGCCCACTTGCATTTATAATCAAGATTTTCAGGACGGTGACCTATGACCTTAGCCGGCACGCCGCCAACAATCGTGTAGGGCTCTACATCTTTCTGAACCACAGCACCGGCCGCCACAACCGCCCCCCGGCCGATTTTCACTCCGGTCAGGACGGTTACATTAGCCCCCAGCCATACGTAGTCTCCGATCTCAATCGGTAGGTATCTGTCAGTGAAGGAGGTAGAAGTGGCATCATGACTACCGGTTATGAGGCTGACATTATAGGAGATGGAGACGCAGGAGCCTATTGTGATACCGCCACGGGCATCAAGGATACACCCGCGGTTGATATGGGTGTGGGCGCCGACCTTGAGATGGTGGGGACAGAGGATATATTGCCGCATGTTCATGATGGAGGTGCGGTCGATTTTCGCGCCCAACATCCTGTAGATGCATTTGCGTAATCTCCACCAGGGGGTAGAGGCTATGGGGCCATTCATGAGATAGATCATGAAATTGTAAGGATAGAAGAATATCTTCTTAAGATTTCGGAGTCCTATCTTGTGGAGGAGTCTATTGAGGTTGTATTTTATTTTCTCCTTAAGGGTTGGAGGGGTGAACTGATGGATTATGGCATAGTTAATCCTCAGTGATTCAGCGGGATTATTGGAAACACCATCAAGAGCAAAGATCAAAAGCGGCAATTCGATTTTCTTAAAACTCTTGCCGGCATGGTACATATTGAAAATCTGGTTGAAGTCAAGCCCGTAGGAAAACTCTTTGCTTTTGGAGAGGTCGAAAAGAAACTGCTTATGGACGCTGCTTCTCACAAAAGAGGCCCCATGGCGATAGGTAGGTCCTTTGGCAAGGAGAGTGGGATCGGCAGGGGCTTGGGAGAATACCAACGTGCCACCCGGCTCCAAAATATAGCTGTCGCCGAACACCACGTCGGCATCCGCCGGAAAGAGTCCTACGGCCTTCTCTACCGTATCGGGGCGAGGGAAGGAGTCGCCGCAATTCATCATGAGGATGTAATCGCCCGTAGAGGCTTTAACACCCTTATTCATAGCATCGTAGATTCCGGAATCCGGTTCGGATATCACGATATCGATTTTGTCCCTGTATTTGTCGATGATCTCAAGAGTGCCATCCGTAGAGGCTCCATCAACCACAATATATTCAATATTGTCGTAAGTCTGTGAGAGGACAGAGTGAATCGTAGGTTCAATGCTGTCAACGGCATTGAAACAGACTGTGATGACCGAGATTTTAGGATGATTATTGTTTGAGCCAGATTCCATCTGCTGTATGGTTTATAATTTTCCCCACTTGGATTCTTGCAAATAAGCCCTGAATCAGACATACCACTCCCGGGACGAGGACTATACCCGGGAGGCCGAAGTGAGCCGCGCTCCAGGTGAAGAGTGGCCAAGCCAAGAGGGCTGCGAGGATATAGAGAATCAATTGTATCCTTATAGTGCCGAATCCGTTGATAATGTTGAGATAGATTGTGGCAAACACCTGACATATCATGTAGATCGACATTGTAAGCGACAACGGCTTGGGAATCTCCACTTTGTCGCCAATCCATATATGATAGGCAAAGGGGGCTATGAAAATCATAGCGATATTGGCAATCATGGCCAGCAAAAAGACTCCGTCGAGACGTCTCACCAACTTATGCAACCACTCAAAGTCTCCCTTGGAATAGGCATCTGTCACGGCCGACCATATTGGAACCATCAATATCGTAACCGCCAGAAATGGGATTGAAAAGTATTTGTTAGCGATATTGTATTGAGTCACGGCAAGAGCCCCTATATCTCTCGAAATCACCAGATTGACAATCTGAAACACTGCTATAAGACAAAGATATATCACGAAAAACTTTAGCCCCAGCCCCATAATGTCGCGCAGCAGTGAGCGACTGAATAGCCGGATAGAGGGGCGATATATCCGATAACGTGTAAAGACAAACATCCACACGGAGGTCAGGAACANAAACATACAAGGGATGCCCGTCAGCACAAGTGCGANATTCACAAGCGATCCCCTTGAGAAATGCTTGAGTATAATAATAGCCCCCACCACAAGCCACTGCGCCACAGCACCTATCACCGAAGCTAACCATGGACGCATATCGGCCGTAAGCAGTGTCATAAATATGTTGACCACCATATTGAGACTGGTAAACGTGCATATGAACATGAATACCATTCTCAACTCTGACCCATAGTAGGCTGAAACCTTAAGTAACGAGGGCCAGTTCAGGAAGCTGTTGATTGTCAAGGCTATCGCCCAGACGACCAACACCACCAACGAGATTGTGCAATAAGTGGTGGAGACATATCGCCGGCAGAGATCAACGTTGCCGTCAGCCCGAGCTTTCACGAAGTGGTTGCGGAAGCCGTTTCCCAAACCCAAGTCGAAAAACACAATCCACCCCACGATTGAGGAAATAGTAAGCCATATACCATACCGCTCAGGATTGACATAGTCAATGGTGAGCGGGATCAGCAGGAGCGAACATATAATGTTGGAGCCCTTTGTCAGAAGGGATACTCCGGCATTGTATGCTATGTTTTTCGTGCGGGAACCTTTGAAATCCATTCCTATGGATTTGATGGTTTAGGACGAATAGAGAGCGGGAAAAGGCGGGATGGGGTGATAAAGATATAGCCCCCGGGGCTAAGAAAGACCTCCGTGGTTGGCTATGGAGTGAGTGGCTGCAGGAGATCCGGGTGGATGAAGGGGAGCATTACGAGGCAGATGCCTTCGATGCGGACTATTACGTGGCGATTCTTTTTGACGCGCTGCACGAAGCCTTCATATCCCTGGTAGATACCTCCGGTCACTCTCACTCGCTGGTTCTCCTTGAAATCCGTCTTTGTAAATATCTCACACCCAGTGGTATCCTCCGAGGTGAGGAGTCTGAGAAGGTCGATGGAACGCTGAGGTATCTCCTGAATATTCTCGTCCTTCGGATATCTGTATATCCAGATTGGCGGGAAAGTGTCAGGATGGAGTCTCCCCTCTTTCTCAAGTCGCACGGCATTGTCGGCCGTTGTCCTGATAAACATCACATGTGGTATCACAGCTGAGCGGCGCGTGCCTTCTACGCGGGTCTTGATGGTCTTTGTAGGGAAAAAGAGCTCCTCGCAGAGTGGCTCCAGGAAGCGGTATGCTCTGGATTCCTGGCGGGTTCTGATGGCGTACCAGTGGGTTATATCGTCTCTTTCTTCTGTGTCCATTGAGATAAGATAAGGGCGCATCCTGCAGCCTACACACCTCTCCCTCAGCACAATTGCAGCAAAGCATCGCACTCATACGTTTTCAGACCGTCCGTCTGCGACAGCGCTTCGGATCTCAGGGAGGAGCCTGTACAGGAGCTTTCCCGGTGGCTAATAATGAAGTGACTCTTCTTTGNAAAAATAAGCAATAATTATGACATAACCCTAAAGGCCGCACAATTTTTTACCCAATTTAATTGCAATTCAGCATCAATTCAGCATCAACCGTTAACCATTTTCAATCCATCCGCGTCCGATTTTCGCTTCAATCACAGTCCGAATTCAACCCGTTTTCGGTTCAAATTCATCTCAGATTCGACCATAATTCAGCCCTGATCTGATATCAGTCCACGACCATTTCGCCACCCATACCTAACCTCTTTTCCGAACCGATTTTCCCTGAAGTAGGCGATTATTTATTGAGATAATCGGTAAAGAAAGCTGCTATCTCATCCATGGGAATTATGTCGAGCCGGTCGTAAAGGTCGCAGTGAGAAGCACCTTTGACCGTAAGCATCTGCTTATTGTCACCTTTAAATTTCGCAAAAGCATCCTTGCCAAAATAGTAAGAATGGGCTTTGTCACCGTGGACAATCAGTACGGCATTTTCCAGTTCGTCAGCATACTCGAAAAACTTGAAATTCATAAAAGGCAGATTGGATGTCACATTCCATCCATCGTTTGAATTTCCGGAGCGGACATGGTAGCCGCGAGGGGTCTTGTAATATGCATAATAGTCCTTGACAAACCGTGGTGCATCTTCGGGAAGGGGATCAACCACACCACCGCCTCGACGATAGGTCCCCTCTTTGAAATCGGCAGTTCGCTGGGCTGCCATGGCTGCACGTTTGGCATTTCGCTCTTCGGGGCTGTTTTCGGAATCGAAGTAGCCATTAGCGTTTACACGAGTCATGTCATACATCGTAGAGGCTACTGTTGCTTTGATACGGGGATCATTGATAGCTGCCTGGAGAGCGATGCCACCCCAGCCGCAGATCCCGAGAATACCTACCTTCGAAGGGTCGACATCATCGCGATTCATCAGATAGTCTACCGCAGCAGAGAAATCCTCAACATTGATATCTGGTGACGCCACGCGCCGAGGCATACCACCGCTTTCTCCTGTAAATGAAGGGTCGAAAGCGATGGTCAGAAAACCTCTCTTAGCCAACTCCTGAGCGTAGAGACCTGATGACTGCTCCTTGACAGCTCCAAAGGGCCCGCTTACTGCCACTGCCATCAGTTTACCGGAGACCCCTTTAGGCTTATACATATCGGCAACAAGAGTAATACCATAACGATTCATGAAGCACACTTTTGAATGATCCACCTTATCGCTCTGTGGGAACACCTTATCCCATGTCTGAGTCAGCTGAAGGTTCTCGATGGGAGCAAATTGGGTATTGTTATTGATGTTTGATTCCATAGTCTGTGATTTTGCCGTCAGGCCGCCTATTGTAAGCAATGCCGACACGATGAATGTTTTGAATATTTTCTTTATCATGAATATTAGTTGATTACGTAAATCGCAGCAGAGTGAAATTCACATTGCAAAATTACTGGGGAGAAGTTTTTTTGACTTACCATTTTTTTTGAAATCTTTACCAAAATCCTCTCTCAAGCGCCATGAAAAATTTCCTGCCAATAAAATAATCCCTGCAGATGCGGATATGGTAAAATAATCGCTATATTTGCATAATGAATAGCTCGAAATCTGCTCAAAAGCTCAAAGTAGACAGGCCAAAAGACTATTTGGACTACGTGGGTGCCCCCTGCAGGCATCCGCTTGTGGGTGTAATAAATTTCGAGGATGTCTCGCCGATATATTCGAGCCTCAACGACTATGGAATCTATGGTATATTCATGCACAGCAAAGTGCGCGATGATCTCACCTACGGACTCGGTGCCTACGAAGGCTCGACCGGAAGTCTGATATGCGTGGCTCCGGGTCAGATTGGCGGACGCGAAAACGACGGCATCCCTATAGAGATCGACGGCTGGTCGCTGCTCTTCCACCCTGACCTGCTGACGGGGACTCCCCTCGCAAAAGAAATCAGTCTTTTCACTTTTTTCGACTATAGCGCCAACGAAGCCCTCTATCTCGACGAGAACGAGCGCGAGGTAATTGTCTCGCTCATGAAGAGCATCTATGAAGAGCTTAAGCGTCCCGCCGACGAGGATCAGCGAATGATAATAGTGAGCTACATATCTACCATGCTCCATTATTGCAACCGATTCTACACCCGCCAGTTTCACAACATCCGCCAGAGCAGCGACGATATCCTGGTTCGTCTGAGCGCACTTCTCAACGACTATTTTGCTTCAGGGCTTCAGCTAAAAAACGGGGTGCCGGGGGTGCAATATTTCGCTGACAGGCTCTGCATGTCGCCAAATTATTTCAGCGACATGCTCAAGAAGACAACAGGCGAAAACGCCGGTAATT
>WFLX010040606.1_pt1 | contig 20001 bp, 15 predicted proteins | sample 4967041 | NCBI WGS metagenome assembly WFLX01 (sample SAMN12857096, study PRJNA449069) | gut metagenome | isolation source: stool from male and female vole | host: Microtus ochrogaster | place: USA:Florida | collected 2017
TCCAGAGCTGCCTCGTGCATTATTTGCGCGAGCATTTCATCTGTTGGATCTTCTCCTATGCCGAACCTATAGGAATTCATTTCAGCTTCCGACATATTTCAAATGATTAAAATCAGGTCGTAAAGTCGCTTTGGGGGCGAGTTTTACGACCTGATTGTTTGTTAATCTGTTAATTAATCTTCGATTGCAGCCTGCGCCGCAGCTACGCGTGCGATGGGTACGCGGAAGGGTGAACAACTTACGTAGTTCATGCCGAGTTTTGCGCAGAATTTAACGCTGCTCGGTTCGCCACCATGTTCTCCACAGATTCCGACTTTCAAGTCAGGNCGTGTTTCGCGACCTTTCTTAACACCCATTTCAACAAGTTGACCTACTCCCTCTTGGTCGAGAACTTCAAAGGGATCAACTTTGATAACTCCGTGGTCTTTATAGAATTTCAAGAACTTGGGAGCATCGTCGCGGGAGAAGCCGAAAGTCATCTGTGTCAAGTCATTGGTGCCGAATGAGAAGAACTCTGCCACTTCAGCAATCTTATCAGCTGTCAGAGCCGCACGCGGAACCTCAATCATTGTACCGACCTTATATGGGATTGTATCTCCTTTTTCTTCAAAAACTTTGTTTGCTGTGATATTTATTACAGCAGCCTGGTTTTGCAATTCTTTAAGTGAGCCAACCAAAGGAACCATGATTTCAGGATAAACCTTCAATCCTCTTTCTTTACAGTTGAGAGCGGCTTCAATGATAGCNCGTGTCTGCATTTCGGTAATTTCCGGATATGTGATACCCAGACGGCAACCACGGTGACCTAACATCGGGTTGAATTCTTCAAGAGAATCAACTTTTGCTTTAACCTCTTCAAGAGTCAAGCCCATTTCCTGAGCAAGTTCTTTTTGAGTAGCAGTCTGATGAGGCACGAACTCATGCAACGGGGGATCAAGAAGACGGATTGTTACCCCATAGCCGTCCATTGCTTCGAAAATTCCTTCGAAGTCCCCTCTTTGCATCGGAAGAAGTTTAGCAAGAGCCACACGACGTCCTTCTTCATCTGAAGCAAGAATCATTTCGCGTACTGCTTTGATGCGGTCGCCTTCAAAGAACATGTGTTCTGTGCGGCAAAGACCGATACCTTGTGCTCCGAATTTGCGAGCTTGATTTGCATCGCGCGGAGTGTCAGCGTTGGTGCGTACCAATGTCTTTGTAAATTTAGCTGCGAGATTCATAATTGCAGCGAAGTCGCCACCAATTTCAGGTTCTGTTGTGGGCACTTGACCATCATATACATCACCTGTAGATCCATTGAGTGAAATCCAATCACCTTCGTGATATACTTTACCACTCATTTCAACAGTTTTAGCTTTGTAGTCTACAAGAATTTCACCTGCACCGGAGACACAACATTTACCCATGCCACGAGCCACAACGGCAGCATGAGAAGTCATACCTCCACGCATTGTCAGGATGCCTTGAGCTACAGCCATACCGCGAAGGTCTTCAGGAGAGGTTTCAATACGCACCAGAACAACTTTTTTCTTCTTCTCTGCCCATTCTTCAGCTTCATCTGCAGAAAATACGATTTGACCGGAAGCAGCACCGGGAGATGCGGGGAGACCTTTAGCCACAACCTTTGCTCTCTTCAATGCATTCTTGTCAAACACGGGGTGCAGGAGTTCATCAAGTTTCTGCGGCTCCATACGGAGAAGAGCCGTTTTTTCGTCAATCATTCCTGCACGCAACAAGTCCATTGCAATTTTCACCATTGCCTCACCTGTGCGCTTTCCGTTACGAGTCTGGAGCATCCAGAGTTTGCCGTCCTGGATAGTGAACTCCATATCCTGCATATCTTTGTAATAGTCTTCAAGACGATGTGCGATTGCGATTAATTCTGCTGCACAATCGGGCATTGTTTCTTCAAGCGAAGGATATTTAGTGCGACGTTCTTCTTCGCTGATTCCTTGAAGAGCAGCCCAGCGACGTGAGCCCTCGATTGTGATTTGTTGAGGTGTGCGGATACCTGCAACAACATCTTCACCCTGAGCATTAATCAGATATTCGCCGTTGAAGATATTTTCACCGGTTGCTGCATCGCGGCTAAAAGCAACGCCGGTTGCGGAATTATCTCCCATGTTGCCATATACCATTGCCTGTACATTAACGGCAGTACCCCATTCTTCGGGAATCTGATTCATGCGGCGATAAAGGATTGCGCGTTCATTCATCCAGCTGTCGAATACTGCGCAGATACCACCCCATAATTGTTCCCATGCAGATTNCGGGAAATCTTTNCCGGTATGTTTTTTAACTGNAGCTTTGANGCGTTTTACGAGTTCTTTAAGGTCTTCAACGTCAAGTTCATNATCGAATTTAACACCTTTNTCCTCCTNNNCTTCATCCATTATAGCCTCAAAGGGATCAATGTCAGTTTTGGAAGCAGGTTTCATACCGAGCACAACGTCGCCATACATTTGCACGAAACGGCGATAGCTGTCCCATGCAAAGCGGGGATTGCCGCTCTTCTCTGCCATTGTAGCCACGGTTGCATCATTCATGCCGAGATTGAGCACTGTGTCCATCATGCCCGGCATTGAAGCGCGAGCACCGGAACGAACTGATACGAGCAACGGATTGGAGGGGTCGTCAAATTTATTTCCTGTCAGTTTTTCAACGTGTGAGATTGCTTTTTCCACATCCTTTTTGATGTCCTCAATCACTTTGTCACGTCCATACTGAGTGTACTCATTGCAGACTTCTGTTGTAATGGTGAAGCCCGGAGGTACGGGCATACCCAACAGATTCATTTCAGCAAGGTTCGCACCCTTGCCGCCGAGGAGGTTTCGCATCCCCGCATTACCTTCGGCCTTACCATCACCGAATGTATAAATCTTTTGTGCCATTTAGAATAATATTATATTTAAAGGTTTTAAAAGTTGCTTATTCTATCATCAGTTGTTCGGCATTTCAAATGTCAAAACAATCGCAAATGCAAATTTAATTAATTATCCTTAAACAACCTAATAATGATTGATGAAATATCCGAAATATCTTTTTTACATCAATATTTCGTTATGTTTGATGATTTGTTGAGACAAATTCAACATCTTATCAATTTTTTATTTTAACTTTGCATAATCTATATAGATGAATATTTCATAATCAAAAAAATGAAAAAGAATCCGATATTACCTATTATTTTTTCAATATTCCTGTTGGGTGTATTTTTCAATTTGCCGGCTGAAACCGACCTTCCCATTGTGAAGTTTCTAAATAAATCTTTTTATTATTATGAAACTGAAAAAGGGGAATCTCTTGCCGGAATTGCAAAAAAGTTCGGTTGGGATTTAGTCACACTCGAAAACGCCAACAAAGAGGTGATGTTGCCTCTCTCAAAAGGGACCCTGTTATATTATCCCGTGGTGAAGGCATCAAAAGATTCGGAAACTGCAAATCCTACAGAAAACTTTAATATTGTAGAAAAGGTTGCAGAAGATAAAATTATAGAAAAGCAGACGCAACAACCCACGACAAAAAATCAAAAGGCTAATCGCTATTTAGATGAGATTCCTGAGATCCCTGATGTCGATGAGCCGGCAGTTTCATCAACTTTATCCCCCGATTCAATTTCTACTGATACTTCCGAGAAAGAAGATGAAAATATTATCATTACTCCCGAAATAAGCATTGCAATCATTCTTAGCGATAGCGAAAGTAATAAGGATATGGAATTTTCCAGAGGCGCATTAGTCGCAGCTGCCGGAATGAAAAACAGACCTTATCAGACACGGTTGATTATTATTGATGGCAATCTCCCTGAAAATGAAGTTTTAGACAGCTTGGAATCTTTCTCTCCAAGTTATCTCGTCACCACCACAGGCAAGAAAATACCGGAATATTTAATCAAATATATATCCGATAAAAACACTCCGCTTGTCAATGCATTCGACACAAAGGATGAAACTTACCTGACTAATAAAGACATCATTCAGATTCAAACACCCAGTAATATTTTTAATGATGCGGCTGCTCAATATATCGGAGATAAATTTTCCCAATATCAGTTAATAGTTGCAGGAGCCATAGAGCCTGGCGACACAATGGGCGAAAAAATTATCACCACTTTGAATTCGAAAAATCAAACACAGACCGAAGAGATTGACATTGCCACTCTGACTGAACAAGATTTATCACCTGAATTCAATTACGTTGTTTATGCCACTCCCTCAAAAAAAGAGGATGTTAAAGTATTACTCGAGAAAATATCAGTATTAAGAGATAGAAATCCACTCAGCGATATCCGTGTAATCGGCAGACCGAATTGGATCACATTTGCTGATTCTCAAAAGCAACTCTTCGGCATGAATTACGTTTATATGCCCACAAGGTTCTATTTTGATGCCGACAGCAAAGACAGTAAAACATTTATAGAAGATTATAAGGAATTGTTCGGACACACTCCGCTGAAATCATATCCTGTTTATTCTGCCACAGCCTACGACATATTGAATTATATTTCAGACGTCATCATGAATACTGAAGAGAATGACTTTGTCAAAACAAAATCTGATGCTAAANCNCTTCAAACCTCATTTAATTNNATTAAGGATACTCCGGATGGTGGGTATGTCAACAAAGACACATTTATAGTGGAATACAATCCCTACGATTATCCATCNGTTATAACTCTGAAATAATGCATAAAAACTTAAAATTCGCCCTGCCGGTTATTTTCAAACTCAAAATAATATTGAGTTTGCTTATTATAAGCTTCTCTTTTTTTACAGCCAAATCTCAGACTCATTATTCTTCTAATATTTCACTTGGTGTGAGAGCGGGGGCGGATCTATCGCGACTCTTTTTTAATCCTTCAGTAAAACAGGTTTTCAAACCCGGTGCCTTGGCAGGCGTAACATTCCGCTATATAGAGGAATCCCATTTTGGAATAATAGCCGAAATCAACTATGAGCAAAGAGGATGGAAAGAGAATTTTGAGGGGAAACCCTTCTCTTATTCACGAACACTGGATTATATTCAGATTCCTGTATTAGCTCATATCTATTTTGGACGCCGCGGCAGATTTTTTGCCAATGTCGGACCGGAAATCGGCATCAGGATTTCTGATAAAATAAAGACTGATTTTGATACCGGCAATACTGAAAACCTAAGTGATTTTCCTAAATTTCACAATATCTTGCAATATTCCGAACCGATAAAGCAGAGGGTTGACTACGGCATCAGTGCTGGGCTCGGAGGAGAATTCAATATTACACCTAAAAATTCAATTTGCTTGGAAGTGAGATTTTATTACGGCTTAGGTAATCTTTACGGTTCAAGCAAGAAAGATAATTTCAATGCGTCAAATTCAATGGCTTTACAATTCACATTAGGCTATTGGCTCCGAATAAAATAACTGATTAAATTATAATTTCCCTTTCAGGTTTTTGTCTTCAAAAATAAATATAACATAATATTGGAAAATTAAAAAACCTTACGCAAGATGAAGAATCGAATAAAGGTGGAGCAAGCAGAAAAAAACAATAGCCTTATACTTCGGGAAAAAAGTTGAAGATATTTTTGAACTCGAAGATGATGATTAAAACTGTACCCCCATTTTATAGAAATAATAATATCTCAATAAAATGGGGGGTTAAAAAGAATTAATTATACTTTTTAATTATGAAAATCTAATAATAGCCATAAAATCCAATATATTGTCATTGCAGGCACAACCATCAACAATGAATCTATTCTATCAAGTATTCCTCCATGACCGGGAATAAGGTGTCCGGAATCCTTCACATTGTGTTTTCTCTTGATGAAAGATTCAAACAAATCTCCATAGGTTGAAAAAACACTTATCACTATTCCTCCGACACCCCAGAATAGATATGGACTTAAAGCTCGCGATAATTGCACATCGCTCATGGATGAATGAGTGGAAGCTATCACAACTCCGGCAATTATGCTGAAAAGTAATCCACCCCAGAAACCTTCCCAAGATTTTTTGGGGGATATTCTTTCAAATAATCTGTGTTTGCCGAATGTGCNTCCGNACAGGNANGCANCCGTGTCATTTACCCAAATAATTATACACANTCCCANAATCGGCATTCCCGACCGCAGAATGAAACCCATTCCTGCAAGCAATGCCAAAGGTAAGGCAATATATATTTGTGCCATTATGTCGGTTATACAACGTTGACCGGGATTATTATCTTTAGAATAGAGAGTCATTATCATTCTACCTATCAACCATATAATCCAAGCCACAAAGGGATAGATAAAAACTGAGTTGATGAGAAAAAGCCCTCCGATGCAGTTATAAACCAACAAGGATATGTTGCCTCTTGATTCTGATGCGTGGAGTTTACTGAATTCAAGTATTCCGAGAATACCCAATAGCGAAGCCAAAGCCAACACACCGTATTGACCGACCCAACATGCGCCGATAATAATTAAAATGTATATCGCACCGGAACAGGCGCGTATAAAAGTAGATTTTGGGTCTAACGACATTATGCTTTACATTTCTTATCTAATGATACAAAATTAATCAATTTTTATATATTTCTCAAAAAGAGTTTTCAAAATTTTTAAATTCTGAATTAAATCACACTCATTCTGCAGAAGATCTGTTTTAGACCCCTTCCCACAAGAAATAATTGTCGCAAGATGTAATCATATATATTTGAAATTTGGATTATAATATTCTAATTTTAATAAGATTAAAAAAATACGTTAAAAAATATCTAAGTCATTTTACAAAAAAGTGATAAAAATATCCAAAACTAAATGATATTAATTATCTTTGTAATAGAACGCTTATTATAGGAATTAGGAATTATGACACAACCATTATTGAATACACGTCAAATTGAAGCAGTGGAGTCCACAGAAGGGAGAGTCAGGGTCGTCGCCGGAGCCGGATCGGGAAAGACCCGTGTCTTAGCTCATCGTTTTGCTTTTCTTGTAAATGAGTTGGGATTAAGTCCGGGTAACATTCTTTGTTTGACATTCACAAACAAGGCTGCGCACGAAATGAAGCAACGCATCTCAAAACTTGTTGATCGTGGCAGCGTCAATGATTTTGTCTGCACAATCCACAGTTTTTGCGTTAAATTCTTGCGAAAAGAAATTTACAGAATCGGCTTCCCGAAGAATTTTTCCATCATAGACCCCGAAGACGCAAAGCAATTGGCTCGCCAAGCCATGGAAGAATTCGGTATTGACAGAAAAAAGACTACTGCAGAAAGATTCCTCAAGCAGGTTGCCGGTTTTAAAGGGTGGGATCCCGATGGATATATTCAAAAATACTTTCTCCCCCACTCTTCTCCGGAATCTCCGGATGCCATTGTCAGACATATAAAACTGCAACTCAAATATTTCTGTCTCGATTATGACGACTTGCTTTATTTCACTCTCTATATTCTTCAGCATTTTCCCGATGCCAACAAGTATTGGACAGAGAAACTGAATTATGTAATGGTGGATGAAGTTCAGGACTGTTCGGGAGATGATTGGAAATTGCTGCACGCCATTACATCCCATCATGGCAATCTTTTTGTGGTAGGCGATCCGGACCAGGCCATATATGAATGGAGGGGGGCCAATCCTAAGATATTCGTAGACTTTCATGCGCACACCGATATAATTCTCGACCGCAATTATCGCTCCACTCCCGACATTCTGAATGTTGCCAATGCAATTATCAGCAACAACGTGAAGCGCGTACCCAAGGATTTATATACCGTCAAAATGAATGAGAATCCTGTAATTTATCGACATGAAAAAAGTGAATCGGATGAAGCTGAACATATTGCATCAACTATAAAGGAAAGTATTGAAGAAGGTAGACGCCCGAGCCAACATGCAATTCTATATCGGGCTTCCCATATTTCCCGAAGACTTGAACAAGCATTGGTGAAAAAGAAATTACCTTATACTGTATGGGGTGGAGTAAAATTCTTTGAACGTAAAGAGATTAAAGATGCACTTGCATATTTTCGCCTGGCTAACAATCATAATGATGATATAAGTTTCAAAAGAATAATAAACGTTCCTTCAAGAAAATTCGGAGCGAAATCAATTGAAAAGCTGCAATTGCTCGCCGATTCGCAAGGCTCCTCGCTTTTTGAGACTCTCAAACTGAATATTGACAATTCAGCCTTTAACAGGTCATCCATCAGAGATTTCATTACATTGATCGAGCAAAGCACATTACTTGCTGCTCAACTCCCGGTCTCAGATATTGCCGAAACTCTTTTGCAACGTTCCGGTATTACTGATATGCTTCGCACAGATTCAGAGGAAGAACGCCTGGAAAATCTTAGCGAACTGATGAGCTATATTTCAGAATTCGAGTCAAGGAATCTCCGGGACGATAATGCCACACTGGAATCATATCTTCAAGAGGTGGCTCTTTATACCAACCTTGACCTTGAGAATGAAAAAGACAAAGTGAGGTTAATGACCATTCATCAAAGCAAGGGATTGGAATTTCCGGTTGTATTCGTGGCGGGGTTGACAGAAGGAATTTTTCCAAGTCACCGTACCATTAGAGAACGCCGGCTTGATGGAGAGGAAGAGGAACGCAGACTTATGTATGTTGCCGTTACAAGAGCCGAAAACATGCTTTACCTTTCCGAGTCGGAAGGATATATGAACGAAAAAGGGGTAATGAAATATCCTTCAAGGTTCATTTCGGAGATACCTAAGGAAATGCTCAAGGTGGAAGGGAATCCTGATTCATCTCTTTTTGAAGGAACCCGGGCTTTGGTGGCAGGTTTAAATGCAGAAACCCAAACCGATGCGGAAGCACACTGGAGTACCGGCACAATAGTGGTGCATAAACTTTTTGGAGAAGGCAGAATTGAAGAATATGATGCCAAAGCCAACAGCTATCGCGTAAGATTCGGCAATAAAGTGCGTCAACTTATTCCACGTGTCCTTGTTTTGAAAGAAAAAATTTAAGCGGAAGCTCCACACGTTTAGCCCATGATTTTTCTTCGTNGGCACCTCCTTGATCCACAAAATCTTTAAAGTTAGACTGTTTGTTATATCCTTTTTTGCGCATCAAAGATTTCATCATTTCGTCTTTCTGGCCATAATAGGCATCAAGGGTTTCAGTTCCTCTATCTATATAGAGCCTGTGATTTGAAGCAGATGGTAAGTTTTTATCCAAATAATCATAAATGCCTTGTGCAAAGGAATCAACTATTTCGTTTCCACCAATCCAATGGGTTGAAAGACATAACGCTGTGCCAAAAACATCGGGATATTCACTAATTGCATAAATAGACATCAATCCACCCATACTTGACCCCATTACTCCGGTGTTTGCCATATCAGGAAGCGTATTATACAGCATATCAATTTCCGGCTTCAGGGTATTAACCATGAATCGTGCGTAAGCATCTCCTTTGACAGGGACCTCCTTATAACCGAGACCTTTAAACATTTTATCAAGATTCTCTTTGCTTACAGCTTTCTGAGGCATAAGATCTGCGACTCTTTTATCCGAGAAACTATGTATCCCAACAATTATTGGTGCCGAGATCTCTCCCTTATTAATTAATTCACATGCAACAGAATCCATTTCCCAACTCTGATGATTCCAAGTTGTTTCCGAGTCAAATAGATTCTGCCCGTCGTGCATATAAATAACGGGATATCTGTGTGATGAACAAGGATTATAATCAGAAGGAACCCAAATATCTATATTGATATCCTCTCCCATTTCCGGCGAATATATAATTAATCTGTCCACTCGTCCGCAATCCGCCTTTTGCAACGGACTGTTATCGGCAAATAAATCATTATTATGAGAGAGGAAGATTAATAATAATATTGNTAAAATTATCTTGTTTATTTTCATGATATTAAAAGATTAAATGTTNNTTTTGAANCCTGAATCTTTAANTAATTTCTTTATTTGGTCTTCGCTTCCGTTAAATGGACCNGAATGAGCAAGTTTAACCGAACAAATTGCTGCAGCGAAGAGTCCGGAAGTATATATATCTTTTCCGCTGGAGCGCNTATATAGGTAACCCGCCATATAGGTATCTCCACAACCTGTTGCATCTACAACCTTATCAACGGGAAGGGCAGGTATTTGCGTTAGGTTCCCATCGGAAAAAATAACCGAGCCTTTATCTCCGAGAGTCAATATTACCTCCTTTACTCCCCATTCCGACAAGATTTTTGCTGCTGTTTCAGGATTATCCGAACCGGTCAACGAAAGCATCTCATGTTCGTTGGCCTTGAGTATATTAATATATGGTAGACACTCGAGTTTCTCCTTCCAGTCACATGCCAATACGTCCTGACCTTTAACTTCACGTAAGAATCCTTGAGCATCTACCGATACAATCCCTTTGAGTGAAAGCATTTTAAGGGTTTCCGGGGAGAAATCATCAGAAAGAAGTGTGCCGAGATGAAAAATTTTGCTATCAATGTTGTTGAGTGATTCAGGTAGAAAAGAATCGGCTTTAGCGAGGACTTTCTGGACTCTGTTGTTGAAATCATCTCCATAAATATTTTCAAAGTATACTGTGTTTCTTGATGGTATAACTTCAACGTTCAAACCCATTCTTTTGAAAGCCTCTGCTGACTCTAATTCATTTTTCCCTAATGATGTAATCAAAAGATAACCGGAATGATTCAAACATGCCATGACATGTGAAAAATAGAATGCAGTGCCACCCGCCATATACACTTCAGACGTTGGCGTCACTATTTTGTCAAGGGTTATGTGTCCTACGCAGCAAATATCATATTTCATATACCAAACTTTATCAATATTAAAATCAATAATATTTTAATATATATCGTCAAACCGNCCATCTAAATNTTATCAGGCTTTGAACTCTTTTCTATTCGCAAATATAACTNATATTATCTGAAATNAATATCATTANCACTATAAATGCATCTTAATGCATCAGGACTTGCGAGTGAANGCATAAANGCACACGATGAGGTATGCAATTGCAGGGACAATAAAGNATGAAGAAATATCAAAGTGGTGTGCAGTCAAACCCATCAGGTATGATCCCACCGCTCCTCCTAATGGAGTCATCATTAAAAATGAGGAAGCTATCTTTGAATATTTTGGATTAATGTTGATAGTCATGGCAAAGATGGTGGGGAACATTATCGCTTCAAAGGCATAGCATATAAAAATGCCAGTATGGGAAAGAGCCCCTAAATTTAAGGTTACAAGACATGCACCAGCAACAGTCAATATACTGCATATCTTCAGAACAGTCCTCGCTGACACCTTGCTCATTATAGCGCTACCGGCAACTCTGGCGCACATAAACAAACCGAGCGCACCGAATGATAACACTTGTGTAGCTTCAAGCGGAGTCAACCAACCGTCGGAAATTACATAATTTATGAATAATGAATTTATTGAAATTTCTGCTATTTCATAGAAAAACAATGCAATTAAACCCCATTTGAAATTCCTTTCTTTAAATAAGGCTTTTATGGCAATCCGAATTTTTATATTTTTTTGTGACTCTCCGTTATCATATTCAGAGTGAATTTCAGGTAATTTGACACGCGAAAAAAATAAAGCCAGACAAAGCACTGTAATTCCCATGATTGTATAGGGCAATGCGACATTCCCTTTTGTTTCGGAGAATAAAAACCCCCCGATTGTCAAAGGACCCAATATGCATCCGAGTCCATTAAATGCCTGCGAAAGATTCAATCGACTCGCAGATGTTTCTTTCGGACCCAGTTCTGCTGAATAAGGATTGGCGGAAGTTTCTAAAATTGCCAATCCACAACCTATTATGAATAAGGCTAATAAAAAAATCGGAAATTTCATCAGAGCCGCTCCCGGAATGAAAAGGATTGCTCCGATGCCGAAGAATATCAGACCGGTAACCACTCCCGTCCTATACCCCTTTTTACTTATAAGTATGCCTGCCGGCAATGCCATCAATGCGTAAGCTATATAAGTACTTGCCTGGATAAGTGTTGAATCTGAAACTGAAATTGACAGAAAGTCCTGAAAATGTTTGTTCAGGACATCAAGCACACTTCTTGCATAACCCCAAAGAAAGAAGAGGAATGTGATGAGGACAAAGGGTATGACAAAATTCCGGGAAACTATGCGATAGTTCCCGGAATGGTTGTCATTGCTGCTTCTTCTCATCAGAGAATTATAATTTTATCTGATAATTGCACGACCTGCCCAAACGAGTAGGATGCCGATTACTACAGTTGCAATAAGATAGGCTGCGAATGTGCCCCAGTCACCTTTGCTTCCGAGAACCCACATATCATCGGCGAATGAAGAAAAAGTAGTGAATCCACCTGCGCCCGCAATTAACATTGATTTAATCATAATTAATAAGTTTAGTTAATACAATTTTTTAACTTTTTAATAATTTTAACAAATCCTTTTTCATAAGGTTCACAGTTTTTTTATTTAATTTTGCAAATTATACTCAATTTTTTACGATTCAATTAATCGTCAATCAAAAATGGCACGAAAGAAAAAACCCTTACCGGTACTTAAGAATATAGAAATTACGGGACTTGCTGCAGAGGGTAAAGCCCTGGCAAAAATAAAATATCGTCCTGAAGATGAGCAACCCATAGTCATATTTATTCCTTATGGTGCGCCCGGCGACATCGTGGATATTCAAGTTGATAGAAAGAAACACTCTTATGCTGAGGCGCATATAATAGATCTTGTAAAACCATCCGAAGTACGTACAAAACCGCAATGTGCCCATTTTGGAATTTGCGGCGGTTGCAAATGGCAGCATCTCCCCTATCCGGAACAATTAATTCAAAAGCGTCAACAGGTGATTGACGCTTTAACCCGCATCGGCAAAATAGATATCCCGGAGGTTAATCCCACTTTGGGTTCGGATGATANCTGGGGATATCGCAATAAAATGGAATATACGTTTNCCAANAAGAAATGGCGCACATGGGAAGAAATAAGAAAAGGCGNGGAATTTACGGATTCTCNAAACGCTCTCGGTTTTCATNTTCCGGGTGCTTTTGACAAGGTGTTACACATTGACAATTGTCATTTGCAGGAGGATTTCGGAAACAGGTTAAGAAACTTCATTTATCAATTTGCAAACGAGAATAACCTTTCCTTTTATGATATAAGAAACAACAAAGGACTGTTGCGCACATTGATGATTCGCACCGCTTCAACAGGTGAAAAAATGGTTGTCATATCTTTCGGAGAAAATGACCCGGATAGCATTATGAAATTATTAAATGCAGTGAAAGAAAATTTCAATGAAATCACTTCTTTGGAATACGCCGTTAACCTAAAACTGAATGATTCTCTATCGGACCAGGAAATTATCAATTTTTACGGAACGGAATATATTGAAGAGGAGATGGAAGGATTAAAATTTCGGATTAATGCCAAGTCTTTTTATCAGACCAATTCCCGTCAGGCATACCGGCTTTACAAGGTTGCTCGGAGAATGGCAGGACTCGAACCCGAAGAGACCGGTGATAAAAATATATGCGGCGACACATGTCTACCCGGTGAGAAGAAACCTTTGGGTTATGACCTTTACACCGGAACCGGAACAATTGCAAATTTCGTTGCCCGTCAGGCTGAGAGGGTTATTGGTATTGAATATGTTGAGGTAGCCATAGAAGACGCCAGACTCAATTCAAAAGTGAACGGTATTGATAATACTCTTTTCTATGCCGGAGATATGAAAGACGTGTTGACGGAAGAATTTGTCGCGATACACGGCAGACCTGACGTTATGATTGTTGACCCGCCGCGGGCAGGCATGCACGAGGATGTGGTAAAAGTAATTTTGAAGGCGCGACCGGAAAGAATTGTTTATGTCAGTTGCAATCCCGCAACTCAGGCCCGTGACTTGGCACTTCTTGATGCTGATTACAAAGTAATGGAAGTTCAGCCCGTCGACATGTTTCCGCACACTCATCACGTCGAAAACGTTGTCAGACTTGATTTAAGAAAATAATGTTGTCGTGTTCCGGTTTTTCCGTGCTTTTGAATTCCTGTAGATAATCAGGAATTTTCAAATCCGGCGAATTTGACATATTGATAAATAACAGGAATAAAAACAAGAGCTTCGGATTGTTTCCGAAGCCCTTGTTTTATGGATTTTGTCATCATTTATTTATTGATGAATTTTTTGCCTCCCGCTATATAGATACCTTTTGGCAAAGAGTATAAATAATCTATATCGGCGTTCTTCTTCAATAACACGCCATCAGGAGTATAGATATCGAATATTGCAGGGAGAATGACAACATTTTCTATTCTTCCGACCCCAGTCTCTGAATTTTCAATTATATAGTCGGCAGTCACCACCATTTCTATTCCATCTACTATTACCTGACCTCCGGCGGAAGTAAAGTGATATTCTCCGGGAATGGTAGCCCCGACCGCTGTTGTGAAATCAACTGTCTTGTTGTTTTCTTTTGATAAAGAAGATCAAAAAAGATAATTTGTGGTCTCACTCTTAAGCCAGCTCGGTTTGCCATTATCCTGGACTTTTACAGTTTCAGCATCGTCAAAACGGAAGGATATTTTTTTAATGCTCTTAACTTTAGAATCTGTGGGAGGAACGATTGTCGTCGGAATTTCTTCGTAGACATATACTGTATAATTGAACTCCATACTTGAAATATAATTAACCGTACTTCCCTCTTTTATTCCATAAAGACGTTCTCCCGTAACGAGTTGATACTTGCCTGGAGCCGGAATGATTTCCGCACCCTCATCGGGTGTTTTATTATCCTTCAGGTATATTAACTGAATTTCATTTGAAGCATCGGGGGATTTTTGTGCCTTGTATCTCGCAATCGCCTGACCTCTGTTGCCGTTTTCATCAATAGGATATATATAAGAACCAACCATACTGTTGACAAACCCGATTGAAGTATTTTTGGGCAGAACCAAAGTAATCACACCTGGGAATGATTCTATTTCACCCTCTTCAGGAATGATTTGAGGCTTACCTGAACCAAAATTAGGTATTATATAGATAAAATAGATACCCGTAACCTTTGTTTCGCCATTTTCGTAAGTCAAGGTGAAAGCATCATCTTCTGATATTACAACCCANGAGCCGTGAGTANTTATCTCTTTTGGCAAGACGAGANTCAGGACATTTNCTTCNATATTAACNGTTGGCACTACAGTNGTGNCANTCTNTTNNNCATCTNCGATNAGCACCGTAGATATTATATACCTCCAGTTTTTTCTCCTCATTATACTGGATGGAAGAAACTCCGGGATAAGTGATTGTAATATCTTTGAAGGAGGTGATTGTCCCGGGCTCGGGAACTATTATACTTTCACTTTCAGGCCAAAGATAATTCAATAATATTTCAGTAGACGGAGTTTGTTCTTCACCCATAAGGAAGAATCCGGGTTCGAAACGGATTTGATAAATACCCGGCTTTTTCACTTCAGGTGTAGGAGATAGGAAAAATGAAAGTTGCCATACACCAAATGTGGTGGAGTCAAAAGAGACCTGCTTGTAATTGCATGCCTGGACATTTGACAGAACCTCACCGTCACGAGATAGTGTGGCGTACACATTTGCGGAAGTGTTAACCTTGGAATCCTTCCCTGCAAGGTTGAAAGTAATGGATAATAACCCTAAGTTGTTGATTTCGGTATTAATCTTACCGGGAACGGGACTGATTGAGGAAAACTGACCTGCTCCGATATTATCCGGTAATTTTTGAGCATTGGCTGCGATTGCAGATATAGCCGCCAATAACAAAATATAAAATTTTTTCATATTATAATTTTAACTATTAAAATCAGTCATGTTGAGATTCAATGACAATATCAAAGTGGTCAAGGAAATTCATCGTCTTTTTGATATATTCCTCCATTACGACATCATCTTCTACAAAAGGTACCTCCTTACGGAAACTCTTCATTACGCTCTCAATGTATGGAGATGATTTCAGGGGGCGACGGAAATCTATTCCCTGAGCTGCATTCATCAGTTCTATCGCAGCGATATATTTAAGATTGTCAATGATTTTATGCAGTTTTGTTGCGGAATTCGCACCCATAGATACCAGGTCTTCCTGACCATTCGAACTAACGATTGAATCGCAACTTGCAGGCCATGAATACATCTTGTTTTGGCTTACCATAGAAGCGGCTGCATACTGAGGAATCATAAATCCGGAGTTCAAGCCGGGTTTTGCCACGAGGAATTCCGGTAATCCGCGAAGACCCAATATCAGTTGAGCGACACGACGCTCGGAAATGTTCCCGAGTTCATGGAGCGCGACACCCATGTAGTCAAATGCCAAAGCTAATGGTTCGCCGTGGAAGTTACCTCCTGAAACCACCATGTCATCATCAGGAAATACAGTAGGATTATCTGTTACGGAATTTATTTCAATGTGCAGAACATCCGTAACGTGATTCATGGCATCTTTCACAGCGCCGTGTACCTGAGGAATACATCTGAAAGAATACGGGTCTTGCACATGCTCTTTTTCCCGTTTGATTATTTCAGAACCTTCAAGCAAGTCGCGGAACACTTTGCCAGTCTGGATTTGTCCGGGATGAGGACGAACTTCCTGTATGCAGTTATAAAAAGGCTCTATCCTGCCATCAAAAGCCTCGAGAGACATTGCTCCAAAAAGGTCAAAACAATTAACAAGGTGCCATCCGTCTATCAAGGCTTTGATTCCGTTTGCACTCATGAATTGTGTTCCATTCAAAAGAGCCAAACCCTCTTTTGATTTTAATTTAATCGGATTCCAGCCAAAAATATTAAGTGCTTCTTTACCTGAACGGCGTTTTCCCTGAAACATCACTTCACCTTCTCCAATCAACGGAAGGAAAAGATTTGCCAACGGTGCCAAGTCGCCACTTGCTCCGAGAGAACCACGGTCGTAGACAACCGGCAGAATATCGTTATTATAAAAATCAAGTATTCTCTGCACAGTCTCCACCTGCACTCCGCTGAATCCCATTGACAAAGCGTGTGCTTTCAGCAGCAGCATCAATTTCACAACTTCAGGAGCCACGGGAGTGCCGACACTGCAGGAATGGCTCTTGACAAGGTTTTCCTGCAGAGTGGTCAAATCGTCCTGTGATATATGTTTGTTACACAATGAACCGAATCCAGTCGTTACTCCATAAATGGGAACAGTATTGTTATCAGTTTTTTTGTCAAGAAAATCGCGACAATGCTGAATTTTTACGATGGCATCATCTGAAAGAGTCAATTTTGTGCCATCTTTGAGAATCTTCTCAATTAAATCGTAGGTTAACGGACTACTTCCGATAGCGTATGTTTCGAGACGCATAATATATAGTTTTTATTTTAGTTATTAGTTTTCTGAAGCATCATACACGATGCGGCCTGCATGAATGGTGGTGCGCACGCAATTCATGCCGACATAATATGGCAAATAATTAATATTGTCAAATTCAAGAATTGCAATATCCCCTTTCTTACCCTTCTCTATTGTGCCTATTTCGTCAGCCATGCCCAATGCCGCCGCCCCATTGATGGTCAGCGCCGTTATTGCCTCCTCTATTGACATATTCATATATATGCACGCAAGAGCAATGGTAAGGGGAATTGAGCCGGAAAAACAAGAACCGGGATTAAGGTCTGTAGCTAAAGCAACTGCACCTCCGGCTTCTATAAATTTTCGGGCGGGCGCGTATGGTTCTTTTAAAGCAAATGCGGTTAATGGTAAAAGCGTAGCCACGACACCTTTTTCAGCCATAGCCTTTACCCCGTCATCACTTACATGCAGAAGATGATCGGCTGATAAAGCATCAAGTTCCGCCGCCAATTCAGCGCCACCGAGAGTAACAATTTCATCGGCATGCAATTTAATGGCATAACCCAACTCTTTCGCGGCTTTTAAAAGTCGTCTACTATCCTCGAGTTCAAAAACATTCTTTTCGCAAAACACATCACAGCATTTTGCCAGGTCTTTAAACTCAGGCAACATCTCAGAAATTATGAAATCAACGTATTCCGATGTGCGACCTTTATATTCTGTCGGCACTGCATGGGCACCAAGGAAAGTGCTAACAATGTTCAGACCGGTTTCAGTATCCTCCTTAAGCTGCTTAATGGCTTCAAGTTGCTTGCGTTCGGAATCAACATTAAGACCATAACCGCTTTTGGCTTCAACAGTAGTCACTCCCATCTCAGACATTTTTTTCAAAAACCAACGGGCTTTTGCTGCCATGTCATTAGAGCTGCAAGTACGGGTAGCATTCACAGTGCTCTGGATGCCTCCTCCCCTCTCCATTATAGACATATACGTATCCCCCTTCAATCTCCATGAGAATTCATNGGGTCGATAACCTCCGAAGACNAAATGGGTATGACTGTCAANAAATCCGGGCAATGCAACTCTTCCTCCCCCATNAGTAAATNCGTANGAATGAAGACTAATGAGTTCAGCCGGGCATTCATCTTCCACTCCGGAATATTCAATTATTCCGTCGACAATGACGATAATGCCATTNTCTANTATTTTGAGATTACGCATATCGCAACCCCTGACGGCTTTATTCCCTTCAGGGGTTACGATAGTAACGTTTCTTATTATTCTGTTTTCTTTCATTCTGAAATCACTTCACGAGAGTTTCTATCAATTCATCTGATGCCAGGAAGGGCTCGGTAATCATGAATCCCGCTTCTGCCTGAGTGTCGTTCCATTCCTTTACAGTTGACATGGCGTTTTCATTACGCGCCCATGAGCGACGGGCAACGCCACCCATAACGTCCCAAAGCATAGCCTGTTTCAGAATTTCATCAACCCGTTCCGAACCGTCACACACCATTCCAAAGCCACCATTGATAGCTTTTCCAATGCCGACACCACCACCGTTATGGAGAGCGACCAAACTCATTCCTCGAGCGCAATTTCCGGCAAAACATTGAACAGCCATGTCTGCCATGACATTAGAACCATCCTTAATATTGGAAGTTTCGCGGAAAGGTGAGTCAGTGCCGCTGACATCATGATGGTCGCGACCCAACATTATCGGACCCACTTCACCATTTCTTACCATCTCATTGAAACGCAAAGCAATTTTCAGACGTCCCATAGCATCCTGATAGAGTATGCGTGCTTGAGTGCCGACAACGAGTGCATTCTTTTCCGCATCACGAATCCAATTGTAATTATCACGGTCTTGTCCGCGTCTGTTTGGATCAATACACTCCATTGCGGCTCTGTCGGTCTTAACAAGGTCTTCATGTTTACCGCTCAGGCAAACCCAACGGAACGGACCATATCCGAAGTCAAACAACATCGGACCCATTATGTCTTCAACGTATGAGGGCCAGATAAAGCCATCCTTCTCATCAATTCCATTCTTTGAAATCTCCTTCACTCCGGCGTCATAAATAGCCTTCATGAAAGAATTGCCATAATCGAAGAAATATGTCCCTTTTGCAACAAGTGATTTAATAGCATTATAATGACGTCGAAGAGTGGCATCAATCTCCTTGCGGAACTTTTCAGGATCTTCGTGCAGCAAACGTGTGCGCTCTTCAAAACTCATTCCGGCAGGACAATATCCACCTTCATAGACTGCATGGCAAGATGTCTGGTCGCTCAGCAATTCGATTTTCTTATTATGCTCTACAGCATATTCAAGAAGGTCTACAACATTGCCGTGATAAGCAATAGAGATCGGCTTCTTCTCTTTCATAGCGTCTTCAGCAAGTTTGAATGCTTCAGGGATTGAATCAGTTACGACTTGCACCCACCCTTGATTTTTTCGGGTTTCAATTCTTGACATATCCACCTCAGCAATGATCGAAGCTGCACCCGCGATTAAAGCTGCTTTCGGTTGAGCTCCACTCATTCCTCCCAAACCGGAGGATACAAACAGATGACCGGAAAGATCACCGTCTTGTGGGACACCGAGTTTCATTCTCCCGGCATTCAGAATAGTGTTGAATGTACCATGAACTATTCCTTGCGGACCGATATACATCCAGCCGCCCGCTGTCATTTGAC
>WFLX010393349.1_pt1 | contig 19997 bp, 19 predicted proteins | sample 4967041 | NCBI WGS metagenome assembly WFLX01 (sample SAMN12857096, study PRJNA449069) | gut metagenome | isolation source: stool from male and female vole | host: Microtus ochrogaster | place: USA:Florida | collected 2017
CCTCTATATTCGGTTCACGCTGTAATGAAAATGTAAGACGTTCCTTAGCCTGTATAGCCTTGTATGCAAGGTCACGGAGTGAACGGCTGACTTTCACCTGACTGTAGTCCCTGAGATGACGGCGGAGTTCACCGCTTATCATTGGAACGCAGTATGTGGAGAAACGCACTTCTTTTGAAAGGTCGAAATTATTTATAGCCTTTATAAGTCCCATGACACCAATCTGAAAAAGGTCGTCAACGTCCTCGCCTCTGCCGGTGAATTTCTGAATCACACTGAGAACAAGACGCAGATTTCCTTTTATAAGTTTGTCCCGTGCCTGTTTGCTGTTGGTTGATTTTATTTCTTTAAGGAGAGCGATTTTCTCCTCTTCTTTCATAACGGTAAGTTCAGAGGTATTTATTCCTGAAATTACTACTTTATTGTAAGCCATAATAATATCTCCTGAGTTTGATTATGATATTATTATTACCTGAAAATATTGCAATAATCACTGGAAATTTATTACACAAAAAACGACTGTCTTGAAAAGACAGCCGTAATAATTATTATGAAATTCTCTTGCCCTTACCTTTTTTACGTTTTTCAATCGGCTTTTCCTTACCGCCCATATCCTGAAATACAGGTGCTTCGTCGTCGGGGGATTCGTCCGCAAGTTCAGGGTTTACCTCTCCTATGCTTGCATAGTATGGATTTATGACGAATTTCTGAATCATGGGATAGCTGTTGAAACAGGTCAGAAACCAGATAAACGCCATAGGTACAAACGGTATAAGCATGAGGAAAAGAGGTCTCATGTAGATGTACAATAAATACATTCCTACAGTTGTCACAGCCGTAACGACAAATGTTATTATATTCTGTTTAAGTCCGACAAAAGCCAGTGCAAAGGAATTTTTGACAAGATTCTTAAATGAAAGGTTTGTTGCGATAAGCATTAGAAAAATATAGTAATTCATCATCATTATGACGATTGCAAGACTTAACGTTATAACCATAGGGATATACATCAGTTTTGTTTCTGCCATTTCTGCAAGCAGGGGATAAACCTGAAAAGAAGCATATACCGAAAGCGTGATAAAGCAGTCAATGAATCCTATAAGAGAGGCGGTTTTGAAATTTGCTTTGAATGCCTTGAAAAAATCGTGTACAATGAACGAATGTTTTTCAAGGACATAATTACGCATTATTTTTGTCATTCCTGCGGTTGCAGGACCTATGTTTACCACGAACAGCACAAGTGAAAGTCCCGCACATATAAGGGCAAGCGTACTGTTTTTTATAAAGCTGAGAGATGCAAGTATCATGAATATGGGTATAAAAAAGACGAAGTAAAGCATATTTATCTGTATTATTTTCCAAAATTTTCTGAAAAAGATTTCAAAAAAGAGTCTGATACCTGTTTTTTTAGGGGCATTTTTTGCTATGCCCGACCCTCTGCTTTCGTAGTCATTTGAAAATATTCCCAATTTTAAAAGTCCTCCGTTTTGTTTTTTTAATCATCTCAGTCCCGAAAAGATATAGTTCATCACGGTCGAAAAGACCGAAATAATAACTGATATTACAGCGAGTACAAAAAATTTCAGACAATAAAGTCTGAATGATTTTTCGTTGTCAGAAATACCGGCGGTCAGATACAGAAAGAGTGAATTTGCCGAACGTATAAGTTCCCTTACTGCGAGAACTGATATTATAGTCACGGCTATACATTCGGGAAGAATCAGCACAATTACGGACGGCATGGCATTTATACCTTTCCGGATATATTCCGCAGAAACTGACGCTCCTATTCCGAAACCACGGTATATGAGCATCATCACACCGAGAGGCTGTCCGAATGATGATATTCCGAGCAGGAACGCTGTCACAGTAAAAAGCGACAGTGACAGGAAAGTATTTTTGAATACTTCGTATATCGTGTCACCGCAGTGGGCAGGTGAAAAATACTGGTGTATAAATGGATTGTCCGTAGAATGACCGGTACTGTAGACCGCTCCGGCGAAAATTCCTGCTGTAACCACAGTACACAGCAGGAAAAAACATAAATGTCGCTTTCGTGTTTCCGTGTAATTAAGATGTTTCATAATAGAGGTCAGTCCTTTCTTTTTATAAAAAGGATATGCCCCATTTGAAGATATTAGAACGTCAGATTATTTTGAAAGTTCGTAAGCTCTCTGGGTACAGCTTTCACAGCAGTTCTTTACTGTTTCGGTGAGATTACCTTCATAGAGCCTTTCAAGACCTGCGAGAGTAGTTCCACCGGGTGAAGAAACCATTTTAATAAGTTCGTCAATTGAATATCCGGAATCGGTAATCATCTTTGCAGAACCTATTAAACTTTGTGTAAAGAGGGTGGTTGCTGAATTTATGTCAATTCCGACAGAATCCGCATAGTCTATGAATCCCTTTGCAAAGAGGTATATAAATGCCGGACTGCTTCCGTTAAGGGCTATAATTTCTTTCATTTTGTCCTTTGAAATAACAGCGGCTTTTCCGCACAGTCTGAATATGTCAAGAACTGTTTCAAATTCCTCGTCTGTTACATTGTCGTTATGTGAAAGAGCGGACGCACCCTCGCCGATAAGCAGGGGAGTGTTAGGCATTACGAGGATAACTTTAGCGTCGGGACGTGTTTTTCCTGCTATAAATTCGTCGTTTATTCCTGCTGCAATCGAGATAAGAACTGTATCGGCAGTTACGGCAGGAGCAGAAGCGTCAAGTACTGTATCCATAATCTGAGGTTTTACAGCGAGAAATACATATTTACATTCTGCAACAAGTTCTGTCTCACTTGCACAGTATTTAACACCGTATTCGCTGAGACTTTCAACTTTTTTTCTGTCGGGGTCGAAAGCACAGAGTTCAGCCTCGACGGAAGATTTTGAAATTCCTTTCATTATGGCAGAACCCATATTGCCTGCACCGATAAATCCGATTTTAATCATATAATAATCTCCTTTATATTATTTTTAACCTTGAAAACAGGATTTATATTATTATACTACATTATATACAAAAAATCAAGCATAATTTTGTGAAAAAAACTTGAAAACAAAACTGAAGTATGTTATAATGAAGCGGGAAATGTGTAATTATTTTTTATTTACAATTATAAAAAGGATTGGGATTATTTATGAATTATAAAGACGATATCCAGATAGCCATTGACAGTATTCACGCACTTAAACTTGACAGTATATTTAATATAAATGACTGCATATGCGATTTATACTGTATTCCGTCGCACTTTGATTATGCTTACTATGTGCGTATGTACAAGGTATCTGACAAATATAAAGCAGTATATGCACGTACTGAAATAAACGATACTTCCGGACATACAATTTATTGTTATTCGTTTGAAAGTGCTTTGAAAGCGAATGAGCATTCGGCGAAAAACGGAAAAATCATCTGTGGATATTTCAGTCCGTCTGAAAATCTTATCAGCAGATTATTGTATATGACAGAAATTTTTCCAGAAAAAGAACATATCAGTGATAATCAGTACATAATTATTGACGGAGTATGGCAGGTTATAAGGCAATGGAAAAACGGCAGTCCGGAAAATACTGTTTCGTTTGAAAGCACGTCTGCACGCAGGATATTTAAAAAAGAGTTTGCAGAAATTGNCTGCAATATCNACGAATTTATCNAAACTGNAATCAGAAAGGAATAATTTTATGTCTGTAAAGAAAATAAGGTTTATTGAACCATCAAATTCGCCGTATCGTCCGAGCATTNAAAATCNCNTTGTGTNCGATAAATATATCCGTAANNNTTCTANAGGACTTCTTACGCNTGCTACTGTCGCAAAGAAGAAATGCAGTGATGTGATTATGTACAGCGAATCAATTTCAGAAATAAAATGGGATGATGTTTTCGATGCTGATGTCATTTTTATTTCAATATTCACGTTTTCTGCAATACGTGGTTATAAACTCGCACGTTACATAAAAAAGCATTCAGATGCGGTTGTTATTATAGGTGGACTTCATGCCTCTATGAATTATAAAGAAACGGTTAAANATTGTNATTATGTAATGACGGGAGAGGGTGACGAGGCAATTATTGAAGTTATAGAAGCACTGGATAAAGGTACTCCGGTTGAGAGCGTAAAAGGCATAGCCTGTATAAAGAACANAAAANTTTTTTTCAGTGGAAAACGTCGTCCACCTGAAAATATAGATATCATTCCTGACCGATATCTTTGTTATAATTATAAAAAAATGGCAGGTCATAATACTTTATGGGCTCAGGTTCATGCGTCAAGAGGTTGTCCCTATAACTGTGATTACTGTGCTTTGGTTCGTCATTATGGCAGACGTATACGCACACGCACTCCTGAAAACGTAGTTGAGGATATAAGGCAGTCTATAGCTTTTCACGACGACGTACACCACAGGCTTGCAAAAATGCTGTGGATTACAGACGACAATTTTTTTGCAGACAGAAAGTGGGCTGTAAGCGTTCTGAAAGCTATTATCAGAAGCGGTATAAATTATAATTTTACCATTCAGGCTCGCTACGAGGTGGGATTTGACGACGAAATGCTTGAACTCCTTAAAAAAGCAGGTTTTTCAGAGCTTGCAATGGGAATAGAGTTTCTTGAAGATGAGGCTTTTGAAATTACAAACAAGAGCTGTACTTATGATGATGTTGTTCGTTCGGTAAAAAATATTCAGCGTCACGGTCTCAGAGTAAGAGGTCTTTTTATAGTCGGTGCGGATAATCATACCGTAGGAGTAGGCGACAGAATTGCAGAATTTGTAATAAAATACAACATATGCGGAGTACTTATACAGTCAATGTACTTTGTTCCCGGAACACCTGTCTATGATACTCATAAAAAACGTCTTATTGACAAGGACTGGTCTAAATGTATAGGAAATGTCGTGCATTATCCTGAAAAAATTTCTCCTTATGAGTTGCAGAAAGAAATTATTTATGCAAGCAGAAAGATTTATTCAGTAAAAAGACTTTTGAAAACGCTGATTACAAAACATGGAGTTGAAAGACTTCTTTTTGTCGGTGAATTTTTTTGGCAGAAAAGCGTTCGTGACCGTCTTAGCAGAGAACTGCCGAGACTTGAACAGTTAAGCCGTGAGCATGGTTATTCCTTTTAAAAATTTTATGTGCAACACTTAGACTGTTACCGCATAGAAATATAATACTTGACTATTCTGAAATTCGTGATATAATATAATAATCAGAATAAATATACTGATTTCCGTCAGGGAAACAAGTTATACAACAGGAGGATTTTTTTATGACCAGAAGTGTGCCTGAAATTTTTGCGGAAAACGTTTTCAGTGACGAGGTAATGAAAGCCCGTCTGCCCAAGAACGTCTATAAGACACTTATGAAAACTATTCAGAAAGGCAGACAGCTTGATATGACAACCGCTGATTTTGTCGCAAACACAATGAAAGAATGGGCAGTCGAAAAGGGTGCTACACATTATACCCATTGGTTTCAGCCCCTTACAGGTTCAACCGCTGAAAAACACGATTCTTTCATTACTCCGGCATCAAAGGGTATGGCAATCATGGAATTTTCGGGAAAAGCTCTCGTCAAGGGCGAACCCGATGCGTCGTCTTTCCCGTCGGGTGGACTCAGGCAGACCAGCAGTGCAAGAGGATATACAGCATGGGACCCGACTTCTTCTTGTTTTGTGAAAGAAGGCAGTCTCTACATACCTACTGTTTTTCTTTCCTATACCGGCGAAACTCTTGACAAGAAAACGCCTCTTCTGCGTTCTATGGACGCTCTCAGCAGTACGGCAGTGAAGTTTCTGAAACTTTTCGGCAATGCAAACGTCACAAGAGTTACGTCCACAGTGGGAGCGGAGCAGGAGTATTTCCTTATAGACAAAGAGATGTACGACAGGCGTGAGGATTTGATTCTTACGGGCAGAACCCTTTTCGGTGCAAAGCCGCCTAAAGGACAGGAACTTGATGACCAGTATTTTGCAAATCTCCGTCCGAGAATAGCCGAATACATGGCAGACCTCGACGAAGAACTTTGGAAACTCGGTATTTACTCAAAGACAAAGCACAACGAAGTTGCTCCGGCACAGCATGAAATGGCTCCCGTTTTCACAACTTCAAATCTTGGTGCAGACCAAAATGAACTTGCTATGGAAGTAATGGAAAAAGTCGCACTGAAACACGGGCTTGTTTGTTTGCTCCATGAAAAACCGTTTGAGGGCGTTAACGGTTCAGGCAAGCACAATAACTGGTCAATGGCTACCGACGACGGTCAGAATCTTCTTGACCCCGGTGATACTCCTATGGAAAATTTACAGTTCCTCACAATTCTCTGTGCATTGATTAAGGGTATTGACGAATATTCCGACCTTATGAGAATTTCGGCAGCCTCAGCAGGAAATGACCACCGTTTAGGTGCAGACGAAGCTCCACCTGCTATAATTTCCATGTTCCTCGGTGAAGAACTTGACGCAGTTCTTAAAGCTATTGAGGAGGACTATGTGTATAAGACACAGACTCGGGCTTTTGAAATTGGTGTCAATGCTCTCCCGTCGTTTCCGAAGGACTCAACCGACAGAAACCGCACGTCACCTTTTGCGTTTACCGGAAACCGCTTTGAGTTCCGTATGGTAGGCTCGTCCGACAATATCGCCTGTCCCAATGCACTTCTTAATACTATCGTTGCGGAAGAACTCAGTCAGTTTACTGAAATTCTTGAACCGTTCAAAAATACGGACAGATTTGAAGAAGAAGTCAAAAAACTCCTCAAGACCGTTCTCAGGGAACACCGCAGAATTATCTTCAACGGCGACGGCTATTCTCTTGAATGGGTGCAGGAGGCGGAACGTCGTGGGCTTCCTAACTATCCATCAACTGTTGACTGTATTCCGCATTACACCGACGAGAAGAATATGCGTATTTTCAAGAAGTTCGGAATATATAACGAAAACGAACTCAAGGCACGTACAGAAGTTCTGCTTGAAACCTATTCAAAGACAATCCGCATTGAAGCACGTANNANGNTTNANATGGNAAGNAAACAGCTTCTTCCGGCAACTCTTGAATACATTCATAAACTCTGCGATTCAATTGCAGTAAAGAAACAGGTGGGACTGTCGTCCGCTGTTGAGGAAAAAATGGCTGAAAAGCTTAACGACCTCGCAGAAGCTTTCTACGATTCAATAGAAAATCTCGAAATACAGGTAAATCATGCCTGTGAAATAAAGGAAATTCTTCCGCAGGCTCGCTTTTTCCACGACATAGTTGTTTCAGAAATGGAACGTATGCGTACTACTTCCGATACAATTGAAAGAATCATGCCATGCAGTCAGTGGCCTATTCCGGACTACTCCGCTATGATTTATAACGTATAATGTCATGACAGATATTCTTCAAGAGTAATCTTTCTTGTATAGATTTCAAGAGCCGTGTCTTTACCAACATACCGGTAGTGCCACGGCTCATAGTCTATTCCGGTTATATTTTCTTTATTTTGTGGATAACGCAGTATAAAGCCGTATTTAAAGGCATTTTCGGCAAGCCAGTTATAAACATCGTCATCAGACGAATATGACTGGTCTGCATTTATATCAAGTGCTATTCCGAGTTCGTGTTCACTTTTTCCTGCTTCTGCAACCCATTTTTCTGCAAGTTTTTCTGCTTCTTTTGCGGAATATCCCTCATTTATGAAACTGTCAGTTTTGTCCTGCATCATTTTTTTCTGTTGTTCACGGGTTCTGTAACCCTCGCTTACAACCGGATAAATTCCGTCACGGCGTGCGTCGTCAAACATCTGCTGTAAATCGGGATATATTCTTGAATCTATGTATATTCCGTTTGAAAGCTGTGTGAGGTCAGGCTCATAATTTTTCGGAACTGAATGTTTGTCATTTACAAGAATTAACCGCCAGTCGTCCGGCACTTCTTCGGACTGTGTGAATTTAAGTGCGACCATTCCGGCAAGCATAAGAATTATCATAATCAGTACTTTGTTTTTCCTTTTCATAGGTTCACGCTCCTTTGTGTAATTTGTTTTAAACAATATTATCACATAGTTCTTATAAAATCAAAATAAAATTCATAATTTTTTCTTAAATTTAAAAGCTTTCCGTTATCTGTATATTTTTTACAATATCGGGAAGTTTTTTTGAATAAAAGCAACAAAAATTTGCTCAGGACTTGAATATATTTTCATAATGTGGTATAATTATAATATAACGCCTTAAAAAGGAGATGTGAATATGACGGCAAAGGAAGAATTTATCTCTATTTACAACGAAAATATCAAAAGAGAAGGTGCGGATAAACTTCTTGAATTTCTGAAAAAAAGTGATTTTTTTACCGCTCCGAGCAGTACACGCTTTCACGGAAGTTATGAGGGTGGACTGGTTCAGCACAGTGTGAATGTCTATCACTGTCTTAAAGACTATCTTTCACGTCCGAGAGTAAAGGAACTTTACGGAATGAATTACTCAGAGGAAACGATTGCTATAGTTGCCCTGCTTCACGATGTCTGCAAGGTGAATTTCTATACCACCGAAATGCGTAACCGCAAGAACGATGAAACGGGCAAGTGGGAAAAAGTTCCGTTTTATACTGTAAATGACACTTTGCCGTATGGTCACGGTGAAAAGTCCGTTTACATAATTTCGGGCTATCTGTACGGTGACGGCAGACTTACCCGTGAAGAAGCTTTTGCTATAAGGTATCATATGGGATTTTCCGGAATTGAAGATAAAAATACTATCGGAAAGGCTCTTGAAATGTATCCCCTTGCTTGTGCCTTGAACGTTGCAGACATGGAAGCTTCATATTTCCTTGAGGGAAGTATAAAATAAGTTATAAATACGTCTTTATGGCGGAATTATATAAAAAATAAAAAGGAGTTAATTTTATGAATTGGTATGATAATGCGATAGTTTATCACATTTATCCGCTCGGTTTCTGCGGTGCACCTAAATTCAATGACGGAGGGGAGGTAGTTTACAGACTTGACAAGGTTCTTGAATGGATTCCGCATTTAAAGGAGATGAACGTTGACGCTGTATATTTCGGACCTGTTTTTGAATCCGTTGAACACGGTTACGATACAACAGACTACAAGACGATTGACCGCCGTCTCGGTGACAATAATTCTTTCAGAAATATCTGTGAAAAGCTTCATGAAAACGGTATCAGGATTATCCTTGACGGTGTTTTCAACCATGTCGGAAGAAAGTTCCCTCAGTTCGTTGACATTCAGCAGAAAGGACAGGGTTCGGGTTACTGCGACTGGTTCCAGAACCTCAATTTTGGCGGACAGAGTCCATGCGGCGACCCGTTCTGGTACGAGGGCTGGAATGGTCACTATAATCTTGTAAAACTCAACCTCAGAAACGTTGGTGTGTGCGACCACCTTATAGACGCAGTAAATTACTGGATTGAAGAANTNANANTTGACGNTATCAGATTCGATNCNGCAGACTGCANTNACTTCNATTTCTTCAAGNGAATACGTGATTTCTGCAAAGNTAAAAAACNTGANTTTTGGCTTATGGGTGAAATTATACACGGCGATTACAACCGCTGGGCAAACCCCGAAATGCTCGACAGCGTAACAAACTATGAGTGTTACAAGGGACTTTATTCTTCGCACAATGACAAGAACTATTATGAAATTGACTATTCAATAAACAGACAGTCCGGTGCAAACGGTGGTATCTACAGAAATATCAATCTCTATACTTTCGTTGACAATCACGATGTAAACCGTCTTGCAAGCACTGTTACAAATCCCATGCACCTCCCGCTTATCTATACAATGCTCTACACAATGCCGGGTATTCCGTCAATCTATTACGGNAGTGAGTACGGTGTTCAGNGACGCAAGGAGAATAATTCTGACGACAATCTCCGTCCTTGTCTTTACCTGCCCGACATGNNAAGAGAAAATATGTCTCTTTACCGTCANATCGTNAAGCTCGGAAGAATTTACCGTGCATATCCTGCACTCCGTACAGGTGCATACGAGAGAATACACATCACTAACCAGCAGATTCTTTACAAGAAAATTCAGGGTGACCAAACTGTCTATATCGCTCTCAATCTTGCTGACTACGAGTATGACATCAATTTTGGTACTCATCTCCCTGCACTTGTTGACGTTATTTCAGGAAAGATGATTCAGGTAAACAATGGCAATGCTTACATTAAAATGCCTCCGTTCTCCTCAATGATAATCGTTTCCGACGANATCGTTAATGTTGAACCTGAAAACGTTCCTGTNCAGACAGNAGAGGAAGATAAGGATACTGAAATTGTAATCGGTGCTAAATACCGTCATTTCAAAGGTGGAGAATACGAACTTGTTGCAGTTGCACGTCACAGCGAAAACAATGAAGAACTCGTTATTTACAAATCAGTCGAAAACGGCGAAACATGGGCAAGACCTAAGTCAATGTTTATCGGAAAAGCCGGAGATGTGAGAAGATTTGTAAAACTTTAATATATTATCCATGACTGCCGTGAATTATTTACGGCAGTTTTTTTGAAAAATCTTGAAAAAATACTTGACAAGCCGTCTGTTATGTGGTAAAATATTATTACCGCTTGTAAACGGGCTTTCAAGTTGGATTGCCACGCCCGTCGCAGCGAGTTTATTGAAAAGGCAGGTGCCGCAGATGTACGCAGTTATTGAAACCGGCGGTAAACAGTATCAGGTTAATGAAGGAGACGTTCTTTTCATCGAAAAGCTTGCAGTTGAAGCTGATGAAACAGTTACTTTTGACAAGGTTGTCGCTCTCGGAGCAGACGACGGTATCAAGGTAGGTACTCCCTATGTTGACGGTGCAGCAGTTGAAGCTAAGGTTATTAAGAACGGCAAGGCTAAGAAAATTACTGTTTTCACTTACAAGCCCAAGAAGGGTGAAAAGAAGAAGCAGGGTCACAGANAGCCTTACACTCANGTTAAGATTGAANCTATCAAGGCTTAATCATGANTNGTGCAGAATTCTATAGGNCACAGNGATTTCTGACAGGATTNANTNTCAGCGGTCATTCGGGTTACGCAGAAGCAGGAAAGGATATTGTATGTGCGGCAGTTTCTTCCGCTGTACAGCTTACTGTCAATATGCTCGACGGATTCGGTTTTGCTCCCGATATTGAAGTGGGGGACAATGTAATAAAATGTACACTGAAAAAATCTGGTGAAGATTCGTCACATATGCTTGATATCCTGAAAAGCCATTTTGAAGCACTCCTTGAAGAGTTCCCTAAAACAATTAAAATCACTATTTCGGAGGTGTAAGTATGTTAAAGATTAGTATGCAGTTCTTCGCTCATAAGAAGGGTGTTGGTTCTACTAAGAACGGTCGTGACTCAGAAGCTAAGAGACTTGGCGTTAAGAGAGCAGACGGTCAGTTTGTAAAGGCTGGTAATATTCTCGTTCGTCAGAGAGGAACACACATTCATCCCGGTGAGGGCGTTGGTATCGGTTCTGATGATACATTATTTGCTACTGTAAGCGGTAGGGTAAAGTTTGAACGTTACGGACGTGACCGCAAGAAAGTTTCTGTTTACGCAGAACAGTAAGTAACATAATTAAATCCCGAGCGGTTAGCTTGGGATTTTTCTTTAAGAATTTTCCGGAGGTATAGAATGTTCGTTGATAAGGCGAAAATTAAAATAAAAGCCGGTGACGGCGGAGACGGTGCTGTTTCGTTTCACCGTGAAAAATATGTTGCGGCAGGAGGACCAGACGGCGGTGACGGTGGAAGGGGCGGAGACATTGTCTTTCAGGTAGACGACAATTTCTCGACACTTATAGATTTCAGATATAAAAGAAAATACGTGGCTGAACGTGGTCAGAACGGTTCTTCAAGAAACTGTACGGGCAGAAGTGCTCCGCCGCTAATTATCAAAGTTCCGAGGGGAACTGTTATACGTGACGCAAAAACCGGCAGGATTATGGCTGATATGTCGTCGGACGAGCCTAAAATTCTTGCAAAAGGCGGTGCAGGCGGAAAGGGTAATGTTCACTTTGCAACGTCTACACGTCAGATTCCGAGATTTGCAAAACCGGGTTTTGTGGGCGAGGAATTTGAAATCACACTTGAACTGAAACTACTTGCTGATGTAGGACTTGTCGGTTATCCAAATGTCGGAAAGTCAACGCTTATTTCGGTTGTCAGTGCGGCAAAGCCCAAAATAGCAAACTATCATTTCACGACCCTTACTCCCGTTCTGGGCGTTGTGAGGACAGACGAGGAAAAATCCTTTGTAATGGCTGATATTCCCGGACTTATTGAGGGTGCGGGCGACGGTATCGGTCTTGGTCATGAGTTTCTTCGTCATGTCGAAAGATGTCGCCTGATAGTTCACGTTGTTGACGTTTCGGGCATTGAGGGACGTAATCCGTGCGAGGATTTTGAAGTTATAAATGCCGAACTTGCAAAGTTCAATGAGGAACTCGCAGAACGTCCGCAGATTGTTGCGGCAAATAAGTCTGATATGGCATCTGATGAACAGATAGCGGAGTTTCGTCAGTATATTGAGGGAAAAGGCATTCCGTTCTTCTGCATTTCCGCTGCAACCACCAAAGGTACGGCTGAACTTATAAAAAAGGTTTCGGAAGTTCTCGACACACTGCCGCCAATAAAAGAGTACGAGCCTGAACCTGTTCCGCAGTCCGAGCTTGACGATATGGCAGGTGCAGGAAAGAAGTTTGAAATCACTGTCGAGGACGGAATTTACTACGTCAAAGCCCCGTGGATTCAACCTATTATGCGTACCGTTGACCCTGACGACTATTCATCATTGCAGTATTTTCAGCGTGTTCTTGTTAACAGCGGAATTATTGCAGAACTTGAGAAAATGGGTGTGCAGGAAGGCGATACTGTAAGTCTTGAGGGATTTGAATTTGACTTTGTTTACTGATATGGACAGAAAATATTTAACGGAACGTGAAGTTAATCAGTACAGTCCGCTGACTCTTGCTTTTCTTGGAGACAGCGTCTATGATACTCTTGTAAGGGATTTTTTACTGCGTAAGGCAAATATGCCCGTTGCAAAACTTCATTCTGCAAAGATAAAACTGGTCTGTGCGGAATTTCAGTCAGCAGCTTACGATATCACAGCAGAAAAACTTTCGGAAAAGGAACTTGCCGTCCTGAAACGTGGACGCAATGCAACTGGAAATACTGTTCCGAAACACGCTGACGCTACTCAATACCGCAGAGCTACGGCTCTTGAATCTCTTTTCGGATATCTGTTTCTGCTTGGCAGAAATGACAGGATATATGAATTATTCGGTTTTATGATGGAAAATGTTTTGCTTGATTTTTAATTTTATTTTTTAGGAGGAGATTACCATATGAAAAAGGTTTCCGGCAAAATGAAGAAGATAAAGCCTGTTAAGGTTAAAAAGATTTCTGCAATCCGCAGGTGTCCGGACAGTTTCTGGAAAGGTGCGGGACTGGGTTTTGTTGTCGGCTTTGCGGTCGGTGCGGCAATTGTCGCTGTTATTGACTACTGCGACGAAAAGCACAGCGAAATCAGACGAATTGAAAAAGCGTCTGACGAAAACTACTATTATACGACAGACTGAACAGTTATTTTATAAATAAAGGAGTAATGAAAAAATGTCGGGTCATTCAAAATGGAACAATATCAAGCGTAAAAAGGAAGCAACCGATGCTGTAAAGGGAAAAATCTTTACAAAAATCGGACGTGAAATTACTGTTGTTGTAAGAGAGGGCGGTCCTGACCCGAACAACAACAGCAAGCTTCGTGACCTTATCGCTAAGGCTAAGTCAAACAACGTTCCCAATGATAACATTGAAAGGGTTATTAAAAAAGCTGCCGGCGGTGAGGATAAAAATAATTACGAAAATATGGTGTACGAGGGTTACGGACCTAATGGTGTTGCTGTAATTGTCGAGTGTCTTACTGACAACAAGAACAGAACTGCCGGTGATGTCCGTCATTATTTCGACAAATTCGGCGGTAATCTCGGTACTACGGGCTGTGTGTCGTTCATGTTCAGCAAAAAGGGAATTGTTGTTCTTGAAAATACCGGTCTTGACGAGGACACTGTTATGGAAGATGTCTTTGAGTGCGGAGGCGATGATTTGGACGTTAATGACGAAACTGTTGAAATCGAGTGCAGTCCCGAAAATCTCCATGCACTCCGTGAGGGGCTTACGGAAAAGGGTTATAATGTAATGTCTGCCGAAATTGAACAGATTCCGGCAAATTACACAACTCTTACCGACGAGGAACACATCAAGAAAATGAATCTTCTGCTTGAACATCTTGAAGATAATGACGATGTTCAGAATGTATATCACAACTGGGAAATGCCTGCTGAGGACTGATAAATGGTCAGGATAGATAAGGTGGAAACCAGTGAAAAACTCGGTGAAATAGCTGTCCTCGCTGATGAAATATGGCATGAATTTTTTCCTGTGATTATTTCGGACAGTCAGATTGACTATATGATTGAAAAATTCCAGTCGTATGACGCAATGAAAGAACAGACTGAAAATCAGGGATATTCCTATTTTTCGGTGAATGAAGATGATGTGCTTTGCGGATATATTGCTGTGAAGCCCGAAAAGGACAACCGTCTGTTTCTAAGCAAACTCTATCTGAAAAGAGATATGCGTGGAAAGGGAATTGCATCGGAAATGTTCAGATGTGTTTTCTGTGAAGCTGAAAAAGCCGGAAAGACATCTGTGTATCTTACGGTGAATAAGTACAACGACCACGCTGTTTCCGTATACAGAAAAAAAGGTTTTGAAATTATTGATTCGGTTGTGACGGATATCGGTAACGGTTTCGTTATGGACGATTATATCATGGAGTACAGACTGTAATATATTTATCCTCTCTGCAATATAATTATTTGAGAAAATAATTGCGGAGAGGATGTTTTTATGAATACAGCAGAATTACTTTTGCTTTCGGCAGGACTTGCGGCGGACGCTTTTTCTGCATCGGTGTGCGAAGGGCTTAAAATGAAGAAGATAAACCGTGCAGGTGCATTTCTTACGGCGTTGTTTTTCGGTGTATTTCAGGCGTTTATGCCACTGGGAGGCTACTTTCTCGGAAAACGTTTTGCCGGCATTACTACTGCATTTGACCACTGGATTGCGTTTATACTTCTCGGAATTATAGGTGGAAAAATGTTGATTGAGTCGTTTCGTCCGGAAAATACGGAAAAAACAGTTTACCGTATCAGCTTTAAGGAACTTGTCTTGCTTTCGGTTGCGACAAGTATCGACGCAATGGCGGTTGGGATAATTTTTTCAGCACAGCAGTCTGATATTATACTTTCTGTTTCCGTAATTGGCGTTGTGACTTTTCTGTTTTCACTTGTTGGTGTGATAATCGGAAGCCGTTTCGGAAGCAGGTGCGGAACTAAAGCTGGAGCGGTCGGGGGAATTGTACTTATACTGATAGGAATAAAACTTTTTCTTGAAGGAATACTGTAAAAAATACTGCCTGATAAACTCAGGCAGTATTTTGTCTTATGATGTAAATTCATACGGGAGGTCGTTTACAGTAAGAGTTTTTATTTCAACCAGCTGAATTACAAGAGCGTCATTATTTGTGATGCCGTCGCCGTGACCGGTAACATCACCATTGATTTTGCCGGTTTCCGTAATACTGAATTCCTCAGGGTTAGCAATTGACTGCATAATAAGTACAGCGTCTGAAATATTCACCTCACCGTCCTCATTTGCATCGCCATAAGCCACTTCCGGATATATTGTACTTGTGATTATTGTAACTGTGTCGCCGTCAACTACTGCATTTCCTGTTACAACGCCGTTTTCAATTGTGAAAGTAATATCTGTTGTAACTTTGTATCCTTCCGGTGCTGCTACTTCGTGGAGTGTGTATGTTCCGTTAGGAAGATTTCTAACATATGTTGATTCACTGCCAGAAATCCATCTGAGTTCTGATGTGTTTCCAATGCTGATAAGTTCTGCACCTGTTCCTGCTGTAACATTTTCTGTATTAAATATTACATCATTTCCTTCGCTGTCCTTACCTGTGAGTATAAGTTCTGCACCTGTGATTTCAGTACCGGATATATCCTGATTGCTGATTCTTACATCTGCAAGAGTTGTTGTTTCCGGTGGTGTACCCTCATTCCATACTGCTTCAAGAGCTATTCCACTGCCTGCGATAGCACCGAGAATTTTATAATCTGAGCCTGCCGGATATATTTCATCACCGAATTTCCAGCCTGCGAAATAATATCCGTCCTTTGTGATTGTCGGTTCAGGAGTAGTAATATTTGTATCGGTAAAGCCTTTTACTTTGAGGTTGTTAGCACTTTTGTTATCCTGTTTAAAAACGACAGTGTATTCTTTCGGAGACCATACAGCAGTAAAAGTCACGTCATGGCTTGGCATAATGTAACTTGGTGTGTGTGGTGCATAGATTTTATTGTCATCATCACAGAGCCAGCCGGAAATTGTGAAGCCATTGCGTGAAAAGCGGTCTGCTGCCTGAAGTCCGGTGGGAATTTTTTCGGGCTGTTCGTATTCCATGAAAGTTGCACCTACAACACGGTCAACATCACCAACGGTATATGTGATTTTATATTTTGTATGCCAGTTGGGAGTAAGTGTTACATCGTGGTCATGGATAATCATTTTTTCCTGTCCGGAAAAAGCAGTAGTACCGTCGCTCCAGCCGTACTGAGTGGCATCATTACGGCTATATGACATCAATGATATTGTTACAACCTGTCCGGGACAGTAGGAAAAGGTTTTCAGTTCCTTTGATGTATCGAGAATTTCTCCGTCCATTTCAACTACATACTTCACTTCATATGTTACTTCCTGATTCTTTTCACACCATATGGGTCTGAGAGTAACATTTTTTCCGTCGGGGGAACGGAAAACATCGCCGTCTGTATAAGCGTGAATGTCGTCACAGGTCCAGCCGGAGAAGAAATAACCGTCACGGGAAGGAGTTCCCTCGGGAATTTCTATTGAAGAACCGGCATTTACTGTTATCGGTGCAAACACAGATTCGTNNTTNNCTNTTGCANCGTCTGACATATAATCAAAAGTNATTNTTATTTCNNAATTNTNATNTGTANCTTCTGCCGACANAGTAGACGNAAAACNGCAAAGTGCAATTGCACACANCGATATAGCGGCTGTAAATTTGTTTAATAATGTTTTCATAATTTCCTCCTTTTAAATAAAACGGTTTTGTTTCTGACTATATGTATATCCAATTGATGAAAGCTTTGTTTCAATCTGTTCCTGCGGAATGCACAGACTTTTACAAAGTTCTTCAAGAGAACTGTAATTATCTCTCAGCATAGTATTTATGTAGCTAAGAAGTATTGTGGGGTCGTTAGGTACATTCATATATTAAAAATCTCCTTTTTATATACTATCTAAAATAACTATACAATAATTATGACTTTTTGTCAATAAAATATGGGAAATCAGATATGTGAATTTTTTGTTAATTTGATATATGATATAATATGTTTTTTCTATAATTATTTATGATTACATTGTCTTTTGATGGATTGTGACAAAAAAATCCCCTTTCCAAAGGGAAAAGGGATTTTTTGTTATTAAGTCAGACTTGAGAATTATTTCTCGTCATCTTTCTTCTTACGGAATACAACTGCTGTGCTTGCTGCCAGAAGCATTACAATTACGGGAATTACAACACCTACGTCACCAGTCTTTGGAGAACCTGTATTGGTTGATGTATTTGTAGATTTTTTAGCTGTTGTAGTAGTTGTTGTCTTAGTAGTTGTTGTTGTAGTTTCCGTTGTTGTTGTGGTTGTTGTCGTTGTTGTGTCAGTTGAGTCGTTTTCTGTTATAGTATCATCGAGCATTGTAATTGTAGAACCGCTTACGCCTACGTTTCCGCTTACTATACCATTGGAGATTGTGAAAGTGATGTCTGTTGCCACTTCATATCCGTCAGGTGCTGCAACCTCGTGGAGTACATAAGTACCGTCGGGGAGATTCTTTACAAATGTAGGTGTACTGCCTGATACCCATACAAGATTTTCACCGTCAGCTACAAGTATAGCACCCTCACCTGCGATAACGTTCTCCTTGGAGAATATCACGTCATTGCCATCAAAGTCCTTACCTGTAATAGTAAGCTCTGCTCCGCTCAGTTCAGTACCGATTGTATCCTGTTTGCTGATATAAACGTCTGTCTTGAATGTTTCGTCGGTCATTGTTACTGAATCGCTTGTTACACCAACACCGCCTGAAAGCACGCCGTTTGTGATAGTAAATGTTATGTCTGTTGCCACTGTATAGCCGTTGGGAGCTGCTTCTTCGTGGAGTACGTATGTACCGTCAGGGAGATTTTTTACTATAGTTGATGTCGTTCCCGATACCCATATAAGCTTATCGCCGTCCGCTACAAACTTCGCACCCTCGCCGAAGCTTATGTCACTATTGCTGAACTTAACGCCGTTGCCATCNAAGTCAGTACCTGTAAGAGTCAGTGTTGCACCTGCAATTTCCTTGCCGAATACGTTTTCCTTACTGATTTTAACATCTGTAAGATACATATCGTCAATCATGGTTACTGTGCTGCTGCTTACACCAACTTCTCCGGATACGCTGCCGTTCTCAACTGTGAAGCGAATGTCGGTAGCTACTTTATATCCGTTGGGAGCTGCATCTTCGTGGAGTACATACTCGCCGTTGGGGAGATTTTTGATAAGTGTATCTGTCGAGCCTGATATCCAGACAAGTGTCTTGCCCGATGTTTCAAGCTTAGCACCTGTGCCGAGAATAACATCGTCACCTGTGAACTCAACGTCTCTGCCTGTGAAATCCTTACCTGTCAGCGTAAGTTTAGCTCCTGAAATTTCGCTTCCGAGAACGTCCTTCTTGCTGATAGTTACGTCTGTTGCTGTCATGTCGTCTACCATTGTAACAGTGTTGCCTACAACCTCTGTTCCGCCGCTAATCTTACCATTGCTTACTGTAAAGATGATGTCCGTTGTAACTTCGTATCCGTTAGGTGCTGCCACTTCGTGGAGTACGTATGTACCGTCGGGGAGATTCTTTACAAATGTTGGAGTTGAACCTGACTTCCAAATAAGTTCTGTTCCCTCCTCAACAGTTACGATAGATGCGTCTTTGCCAGCGATAACGTTTTCAGGATTGAAAGTAATATCGTTTCCGTCGGGGTTCTTACCTGTAAGGCTAAGCTCTGCACCTACAATTTCTTCACCNAATACATTCTGCTTGCTGAGCTGTACCTCACCCACACGAGTATCAATCATGATAACTGTGTCGGACTCTGTACCTGTAAGTTTTCCGTTTTGNATTGTGAAAGTAATATCTNTTGTNACTTCATATCCGTCGGGTGCTGCTACTTCGTGGAGTGTGTATGTTCCGTCAGGAAGATTTCTAACATATGTTGATTCACTGCCGGAAATCCATCTGAGTTCTGATGTGTTTCCAACGCTGATAAGTTCTGCACCTGTTCCTGCTGTAACATTTTCTGTATTAAATATTACATCATTTCCTTCGCTGTCCTTACCTGTGAGTGTGAGTTCTGCACCTGCGACTTCAGTACCGAATATATCCTGCTTGCTGATTCTTACGTCTGCAAGAGTTGTGGTAGTAGTAGTTGTTGTTGTTGTTTCTGTTGTTTCTGTAGTAGTTGTTGTTGTTGTTGTTCTTGAATTTGCTATATCGTCAGGTAAAACATGACCATCGGTGGTAGTAGTAGTGTTTGAACCGTCGCCGAAGTCTATAAGACCGCCTCGTGTGGTTGTAGTTGTCGTAGTGGTTGATGTAGTTGTGGTAGTGGTGGTTGATGTTGTCGTAGTGGTTGATGTAGTAGTTGATGTAGTTGTCGTAGTAGTGGTTGATGTTGTTGTAGTGGTCGATGTAGTTGTTGTTGTGGTTGATGTAGTTGTCGTAGTCGTTGATGTAGTAGTTGTCGTAGTCGTTGATGTAGTAGTTGTCGTAGTCGTTGATGTAGTAGTTGTCGTAGTCGTTGATGTAGTAG
>WFLX010022251.1_pt1 | contig 19995 bp, 12 predicted proteins | sample 4967041 | NCBI WGS metagenome assembly WFLX01 (sample SAMN12857096, study PRJNA449069) | gut metagenome | isolation source: stool from male and female vole | host: Microtus ochrogaster | place: USA:Florida | collected 2017
ACCCTGGGCATCTTTAAGCACNGCAGTTGTACCNTCATGCNCGGGAGCTGCACTTTCAACCTCTNCAAGTGNCACAANGAATTTTTNCTCGNTCTNTNTGTCGGGGCACATNATCCGTGTTGTGGCAAGATCTTTGAATTGAAGCGAATTCTGTTTGTCTGGGTCAAGGAGCAGGTTGCCGTTGAGTATGTTGCAGCCTGTATTGCCATGCACTTTAAGCTCAGGCACGTCAATGACCAGTTTCATGCCGCTTTCGCTGCTTATCTCTTCGTTGCCAAGTTTAGTGACTTCCCACGCGCCATTGATAAAAGATATGTCGCTCTTGCGCAAAATCATAACCGAGCTGCCTCCGGAATTTTTCATATAAAGGATGTAATCGTTGCCTATTTTTTCAATATTGAATTTCTTGACTGTTTCAAATGCCATGTTGATGCCTATTTCGTAAGGAGCATCCGGGCAATATTTCATTGTGCTTAAAAAATCAGAAGTTTTTTTCATTTCTCCGCCTGGAGTCACAGCAAGCGTCCCGTTTATGACATTGCAGCCGTTATTTGCGTAAACTTGAACAACGAATGGATTAACACCGGTGGTGTCAAATACCACATAAGGTCGCTCGTCACCAACAACTCCCTGGCCATTTACGTTTGAAACGGTCCATTCTCCATAGAGTATATCATCGATTGCAGCAATGGTCTCAGATGGTTTGGCTGTTACAACTTCGCCGGTGGTCTTATCAACTTTTACAGCCGGTTTGGTCTTAAATTGTTCCAGCAGTGAGCAGCCCGTGAAAGTGAGAGCAAGGGCTGCGGCAGATAGTAGAAGTGAAGTTTTTTTCATATCAAGTTTGAATTTTAGTCAATGAAATTGGATTTGTATATATTATTTAAGGTGTGAGCGGGTGAAATTGTTCATCTTCCGGAGTAACTTCGCGGATATTGGAATATGATGGACAGTATCACGCTCACTGCGAGCGCCCATGGATATATCAGGTATTGCCAGGGTGCGGCAGGCGAAATTCCGGCAAGCGAGGTTGCGAGAAGTGTCTGCGCACCATAGGGGATGAGGCATTGTGTAATGCATGAGCAGGTGTCAAGCAAGGAAGCTGTTTTGCGCGGGTCGAGCGAGAACCGTTTTGCAATTCCACGGCTTATTGAGCCCACTGTAATTATTGCTACGGTATTGTTTGCGGTGCAGATGTTCACGGCGGAGGTGAGCAATGCGATACATGCTTGTGCGCCGCGTTTTCCTGTGGCATGGCGGGTGAGGGAGTCGAGCAGGAATGATATGCCTCCTGTGGCTTTCACTACCCCTAGCATTCCTGCTGCAAGCAGGGTTATTATAATCAGCGAGCCCATTGAGTCTATTCCGCTGCCCATGAAACCAAGCATGTCTATGATGCTGTTTCCCGCCATAATGCCTAAAACAATAGTCGCCGCTATTCCTGCCGTAAGCACTATCGTGACATTAATGCCGCAGATTGCAAGGGCTATTATGAGAAGGTATGGTGTTACCATCCATGGCTGGGAAACTTCTGAAGCGGTAATTTCACTTACTCCGGACGGAATGAAAAGGTAAGCCACAAGGGTCGCAACCGCAGCAGGTATGGCAAGCCACAGGTTCGCCCTGAACTTATCTCCCGCCTTGCACCCTTGCGTGCGCGTTGCTGCAATCGTTGTGTCGGATATGAAAGAGAGGTTGTCTCCAAAGAAAGCACCGCCCAACACCGCTGCAACAACATAGGCTACATTGCCGCCTGAAGCATTTGCGAGCTCAGCGGCAAGAGGGCTCAGCGCAACTACTGTGCCCACTGAAGTGCCTATTGAGAGGGAAATGAAGCATGCAGCAATGAATAAGCCCGGCACAATATAGTCAGCAGGGAAAAATCTTAGGGTAAGCCCTACGGTAGCATCAACAGCGCCAATTTCCTTTGCCAATGAGGCGAATGCCCCGGCAAGAACGAATATCCATATCATGTATAGGATATCGCTATGTCCCGCAGAGCGCGAGAATACTTCAATGCGCTCGGTGAGGGGACGCCCGGCAAATGTTGCTATTCCCCAGATGCAGGCAAGTGCAAGCGCCACAGCAATAGGCACTTTATAGAAATCGCCTATTATGATGGATAGCACAAGGTACAGCAACAGGAATATCACTACAGGAGATAGGGAAAGCAGCCCGTTTAAATTGCTTATGCGGTTATGTGAGGTGGTTGATTCTGCCATAAGTAATGCAAAGTAATTAAAAATTACAGACTCCGGCAACCTGTTTTGGCTACTTCATTAAAGATTCTTGTTAAAATTTGCGGTTTGCGCTGAACCTAAATTTCTTATGCCAAGTTATAAAGCATATGTTAACTTAATACTTACGGTCATGAAAGTAAATACCGGGAAGACGCCTATTGCTTTGAGCGTTCTTGTTGCGATTCTATCGCTGTCGTTAGTAGTGAACCTTCCGGGGCTTGCGGTAACCCCTATGCTTGGAACACTTTCAAAAATTTTCCCAAACACAACGCAGCTTGAAAAGCAGCTGCTCACAATGCTTCCCAATTTGCTTATCATCCCCTGCCTCCTGCTTGCCGGACGCCTGTCATTGTCCCGGCATAAACTAGCGGTTATAACGGTGGCGCTTGCAGTGTACTCACTTTGCGGCATAGCATACCTTTTTGCCTCTTCGATGGTGCAGTTGATTATAATAAGCTGCATGCTCGGAATTGGTGCAGGCATTCTTATTCCTTTCTCAACCGGTTTGCTTGCCGACACATTTGCNGNTCCGGAAAGAATGAGNCAGATGGGTTACCNGAGCGCGATTTCAANCCTGACCCTTGTCATAGCAACTTATGCCGTTGGTCTGTTGAGCCATGGAAACTGGCATCTTCCGTTCATTGTATATCTTATTCCTATCATACCTCTTGCCCTTACCCCGATGCTTAAGCGCATTCCTGCTGCAGACCTCTANGGCGCGCCGGCGGCAAAGAATTATGCCGACTCAGCCAGCGAAGGTGATGGCAAATTCATAATGNCCAAGCTGGTTGCAACAATCGCGGTGTATTTCTTCGTGACATATTCCTCAATTGTAATATCATATTACTGTCCTTTCCTTGTGGAGAAAGAGCATTGGTCAACAGATGTTGCCGGAACAGTTACTGCAATATTCTTTTTCTTCACTTTCGTGCCAGGTTTCACACTTAATTCCATAATATCCGCATTAGGTAAGAATACTTTGATTTACGCTATTCTGGCGCTTTTAGGCGGACTTGCACTTTTCGCTTTTGTTCGTGAGGAATGGTCCATGTACGTCGGAGCGGCACTCATGGGATTCGGTTATGGAATATATCAGCCTGTAATCTATAATAAGGCGACTCTCACGGTGACATCACCGAAAAAATCTACTCTCGCCCTTTCGATTGTGCTTGTAGCGAACTATACAGCAATAGCACTTGCGCCGGTGATTATAGACGGTTTGCGCAGCGCGTTGCATGGCAATACAATCATTGCATTTGCATTCAAGCTCAACTTTTTCCTGACGCTTGCTTTTGCAGTGCTGGTAGCGCTGAAACGTAATAGTTTCGTTTTCAGACCCGATTGATTTTAAACTTCAAATACGCTAAAGAGTGGTCAGGAGATTTTTTTCCTGGCCACTCGCCTGTTTTTCGGTGGCGAGTTGCTATCTTTGCAACGAAATGAAACGCTATATACTTTTCTACGTTGCAGTGGCACTTGCTTTGATAGCAAATGTGTCATTGGCGAAGTCGCCTGAGATAGCACCTTCCTATGCATGGAAGATGCTTCCGCCGCTTGGACTTCATGAACCGGCAACGATAGACACGTTGCTGTATAATTATTACCTGAAATCGGTGCCAAACGATGTGNCACTCGCATNGGNTNCCACTGGCAACCTCGGTGCCNAGGGCATGAATATGATTTACTTTGNGCGCCCGGTTATGAGCGNNTTCTTTTTCCACGATCCTCTTGCGCACTGGCTGCCGGAAAAAGGTAATCATAAGTTTTATAATACAAGGGTTCCCATGACGCTCCTAAGTTATAATTTCGGGGGAGGACGTGAAAATTCACAGGATAGGCTTACTACCGTTTTTTCAGGAAATGTGAACAAGCGTTTTGAAATCGGAGCAAATATCGATTACCTTTATTCAAAGGGCAGTTACAATTACCAGGCGGATAAGAATCTTGCATGGGGATTGTCAAGCTCATATATGGGCGACCGGTATGAAATGCAGATGTTTTACAATCATTACAATCTGCTTAACAAGGAGAACGGTGGCATCACTGACGATTTGTACATAACCGACCCTGAACAGCTGCAGGGTGGAAATGCATCCATAAACCCGAAAACAATACCTACCCGCCTTTCAGCGGCACACAGCCGCCTGCGTGGCAAAGAGCTGTTCATAAATTCCCGCTACAAAGTAGGGTACTGGCATGTCACTCCTCCCAATGACACTATTCCTGGTGATACTGTCGAGCATAAGGAATATATTCCGGTATCAAGTTTTATATGGACGCTTGATTACAATACCGGCAGGCATATGTTTAAGAATACTAATGCCGAGGAGGCACNTGAGTTCTGGGCTNACAGCTATCTGAGTGACAACGGTTCAACCGANGNCANCTCGNNTTGGTCGCTGAAGAATACATNTGGCNTTTCNCTCCNNGAAGGNTTCCACAAATATGCNANATTCGGTCTTGCGGCATATCTTACCCATGAAATAAGGCGTTATAACCAGACTATTGATTCAATTCCGTTAGGTGAAGGACGTCCTGAGAATCTGACTCCCTATCCTTTTGACTCCAAACTTGCACCCAAGACCACAGAAAACCTTCTTTGGGTCGGCGGACAGCTCACAAAGCAGCGTGGCAGTTTGCTCCGATATGAGATAACCGGCAGGCTCGGTGTTGCGGGTCCGGTTGCGGGCGACGTGCATGTAGAGGGAAATGTATCCACCAAATTCAATCTTCTCGGTGATTCCGTTACTATTAATGCTTTCGGCAGATTTTCAAATGAGGAGGCACCATTCCTGATGAAGCAATATGTCTCCAACCATTTTATATGGAATAATGATTTCGGCAAAACCCGCAGGCTCAAATTCGGCGGCTGGCTTACCCTTCCGCGAACAGGCACATATATAAATGCCGGAGTTGAGAACATCCAGAATATGATTTACTTCGGAGCTAACTCGTTGCCTGAGCAGAACGGAGGCTCGGTGCAGGTTGTAAGCGCGTCATTGAGCCAGGACTTAAAGGTGGGAATACTGCATTGGAACAATAAGCTGAATATCCAGACAAGTTCAAATGACGCGGTGCTTCCACTTCCAAAATTCTCAGTTTATTCAAACCTCTATATCCTTTTCAAAGTTGCAAAAGTGCTTGAAGTGCAGTTTGGAGTGGATTGCGACTACTATACCAAGTATTATGCTCCCGGTTACCAGCCGGCAACAACCACATTCTACAACCAGCGCGAAATGAAGTGCGGAAATTATCCGTTCATGAACGCATATGCCAACATGAAACTGAATAAAACGAGGTTTTATGTATTGTTTTCACACGTTAACCAGGGTCTGACCGGCAACAATTACTTCTCCATGCCTCATTACCCGATGAATCCCCGCCGTTTCCAGCTCGGAGTATCGGTGGACTTTGCAAACTGATATGCGCCCGGTATTCACAAAAAAATCACAAGCACAGGCTTCTGTACTTATAGGTCTGTTTTTTTTCTTCATCATTATGATGGTGATGATTCGCACCTGTTCCACATCTCACCCAGAGACTGTGGAGAAAAAACCGAGCGGTGGTGACACCATAGATGTTGCTATAGAATACGGTCCATTGTCCTTATACCGTTATGAGGATACCCTGGGTGGTTTCGCTTATGATATTCTACGGTGCATGGAATCAGAGGCAGGGCTTAACTTCAAGTTTCATCCGGTAATGACCCTTAAGGAGGCGCTTGAAGGGGTTGATAAAGGTTATTATCGCCTTGTTGTTGCAGCAATGCCGGTGAGTGCAAATCTTCGCAGTAATTATGCAACCACCATACCGGTTTTTCTCGATCGTCAGGTGCTTGTGCAGATGAAAGGGGAGAATGATTCAATAGAAGTGCGGTCGCAGCTTGACCTTGCAGGAAAGCAGGTGTATGTTATGGCAGGTTCGCCGGTGGCAGAGAGGCTGCACAATCTTGCCTCCGAAATAGGTGATACCATATTTGTCATTGAAGACCCGGAATATGGCAGTGAGCAGCTGTTTATTCTTGCGGCAACCGGTGAGATTCCGAGAGCGGTTGTTACNGAGCGTTCTGCTAAAGCGTTGGCAGACGATTATCCTCAGGCGGACATTTCCACAGCAATNTCTTTCACCCAGTTCCAGTCATGGCTTCTTGGCAAACAAGATTCCACATTAAAAACACGCCTCGATTCAATAATCGAGGCGCAGAAAAAGAAGCCGTTTTACAAAAAACTTGAAAAACGTTATTTCGAGTAATCGTTATTTTGCGAGGTTTACAGTGACAGATGCAGGATAAATGCGTCTTGGGTCCTGGTACTCCGCGCAGCTCTCCAGCATGTTGTCAAGGGTGCATTTCGGTTTGCCGGTGAAAACACTCTTGCCGTTTACTACTACATTCACGGGGCGGTTCAAATCTACAAGCGCGCTGTTCAGGTATATTTTGAAGATACCTTTTGTTGCAGGAGTATAGGTGCGAGCCGATTTCATGGCAATGCCCCATCTGCTGTCAGTTTCAATAGTGGAATAATCAACGTTGTCAACCGTTATGTTGATATTATTACCGTTGATGTTCATTTCATAACGTGTGCGTTTGCTCTCATCTGGACGCTCGATGACCTGGAGATTATAGAAACCGGTACGATGGANNCCATCCATCTCGAAATCTTCCCATGAAACGTTTTTGGGATAAGGATTGCGCTTGAATGAAGCAAGCCACGGAGTNGTGGGGCGGTAGTCGATATGGTGNCCTCTGCCTGGAATCAGTTCTACGTTATGGATNTATCCTGCTGGGTGTAAAGCCTGCAGGCTGTCAAATGCCTCCTTTGTGTATCGCGTGAGCTGGTCACGGTAAAAACCGAAATCNTGATCACCNGTGCGGAGCGAGAATGCGATATTGCGGCAATTCTCTACTGGAGCATTCACAAGCGGTTCGCCTCCAGCCATCGGACCCGCGCCGGCAAGATAGTCGGCATAAAAAGATGCAAGTCTCTGGCTGCCGTATCCACCTTCGCTGATGCCGAAAAAGTAAATCCTGTCCGGATCGATGATTTCACTTGCAAGGGTCTGACGCAGCAGCTTTTCCCAAGTGTACTGTTTGCCTTTCTGCCACCAGCGGTAGTATTCCCCGGTGCGTGGAATACGCGGAACAAAATATGCTGAAGGGCTGTCGTCGAAAGTGTTGGCAAAGTATAATCCGTTGCTCCATTCGCGTGCAGGATCGCCTGAACCATGCAGGTACAGGAATAAAGGGTAACCGTTCTCCGGTTTCTCCCCTTTGCTGCCCCAATAGTATTTCATCGCCGCATCGGCTTCAAGTGATGCAGGAATGTTCCACACCCCGCTGTCGCCGAGCGAAATAGGTTTGATGTCAGGTAATTTTTCTTCATCAAAAGTCTTATTGGCGTCTTTCCATGCGTCCCACACGAGGGCTTGCATGGACGCAATATCACTTAGTTTTAGTTTTTTGTCAGGAGTGAAGGATGCAACTTTTTCTCCCTTCAAAACAGAGGAGAACCAATCGGAAACGGATGTCTGCAAAGACTCATCGTCAGCGTTTGCAACCAACGCTGATGAACAAGTTAGCACTGCGCCGGCAATAATGCGGTTGAAATGTATAATCATTTGTTCAAAGGTATTTGATTTATGCAAAAGTCACTAAAATAATCGAGTTCTGCAAATGCATATTTTAAAAACGTGTGGAAAATATGTTTGGCGACGATGTTTATAGCACAGCCGTTACCTCCTTGAAAGCAAACTTTCGCTCCTCGCCGTCCCGTAGTTCCAGTACAAGATGTCCGGTTTCATGCACATCCTTTATACGCGCCTCAATCACTTCTCCTTTGGCATTGTCAATATACTTGAAAAAACCGTGCCTGCGCCACAGGCGATTCATGTATCTTTCGTGCAGCGACTCGCAGCAATNCATATATNCTNCAATCTTTGCCNCTATTTTCCCTAAAATTTTATNAGTATCCCTGTCTATGCCGTCAATNTGCTTGAGGCTAACGGGNTTTGGCGCGTCGCTTACAAACACCTCTTGGTTTATATTNACCCCGATACCNGCAATGCTNCGNTCAACGCACCTTCCNNTCAACGAATTTTCTATNAGGATACCGCAAACNTNCCTGNCNCCGATGTAAATGTCATTGNGCCATTTCACGCTTACCTCCACACCGCANCCGGCNATCTCNTCGGCAATCACCTCCGCNACTCCGAGCGCTACANCCTCACTGATAAAAAACTGCCGTGACACATCCACTCCACGTCCTGCAAAAAGCATGGAAAAGGTCAGGTTCTTCCCCGGCTCGCTTTCCCAACTATTGCCGCGTTGTCCTCTGCCTAAGCTCTGGCAGCGCGCCGCAACCACGCACCCGTCCTGCGCTTCTCCTCTGCGCGCCATATCGGCAAGGAGGCTATTGGTGCTCCCGGTCTCCTCTACTATGATTATTTTAGCCTTCTCCATTTCTAATACTTTAGTTTAAAACTGACTGATGCAAAATTAATGATAAGTTTCGGGTTAGTAAAAAGAACGGCACCTATGCCGAGCCGCTTTCAAGGCAATGCTCCTTATAAGCGTTAATGAGCTGTGATGCAAAAAAACAAGCGCATCCATAGGGGTGCGCTTGTGGAATAAACTATGAAAAGGTTAAATTACAGGAGTCTTACTGACCTGTTTATAAATTCGGAGAGCTCCGAGCCTTTTAGCAGACCATTTGCAAGGAGTGCAAGGTCGATAGTCTGTTTTACCAACGGCTGGTCGGCACCATAGGCTTTGATTTCCTTTTCACTNTCGTGGCGGTTNTGNNTAACGGTTTCCTCAAGNTTTTNAACCTGATTCTGCTCGTCGTCGCTGAGCTTNCCGTCCTTTGCTGCGGNGCGGATAGAAGAAATCTTGTCGTTGTTCTCCTTGATAATTGCATTAAGAGGTACAATCTTGGGCATGAGGTTAGAGTCCGCTTCCTCTATAATCTTTTTGATGACAGGCTGCTCAGTGTTCACTATCAGGTTATAGCTGTCAGGAAGTTCGCTATAGAAGCTCATTCCGGGCTGCATTGCTGCCATATCCTTCATTCGCCTCATGTACTCGCTCTGGGTGATGAGCACAGGATTTGCTTCGGGAGACAGCGCCTCAAATGAAACAATGAATTCTGCCTTGTCAACTTTCGGAAGCTGGCTGCGGAAGAGGGTTGAAAGCATTTCGCGTTTATCGCTTGCCATTTCAACTGTCTTGCGGNNGGAAGAGGGGATAAGGTTGTNTATTACATCNGANTCANCCCTCACGAAGCGTGACTTTTCAAGTTTGCTTTCAAGCAGACCGATAAAGTGCGAGTCAAGCTGTCCGTCCATAAGAAGCACATCATATCCGCGGTCTGTAGCTGTCTTGATATATGAGTATTGGGCAACCGGGTCGGTGGTGTACAGGTAAACCACGTTGCCGTCCTTGTCGGTCTGCGCCGATTCGATTAGGGTGCGGTACTCATCAAGGGTAAAGTACTTGTAATTTGTGTCTTTCAGGAGCACAAATTTCATTGCGGCATCGCAGAATTTCTCGTCGGTGAGCATTCCGTACTCAATAAAGATGCGGATGTCATCCCATTTCTTCTCGAAATCCTTGCGGTCGTTCTTGAAAATCTCTTCAAGACGCGATGCAACTTTTTTGGTGATGTAGCCGGAGATTTTCTTGACAGCGGTATCGCTCTGGAGGTATGAGCGGGACACGTTCAGAGGAATATCCGGTGAATCGATAACGCCCTGGAGAAGCATCATGAACTCAGGTACAACCCCCTCTACGGAATCGGTGACATAAACCTGGTTGCAGTAGAGCTGTATGCGGTTTTTGGTAATCTCGAAGTTGTTCTTGATTTTAGGGAAGAAAAGCACTCCGGTGAGGTTGAAGGGATAATCCACATTCAGGTGAATCCAGAAAAGGGGATCTTCCTGACCGGGATAAAGCTCATGGTAGAAATTACGGTAATCTTCATCGGTGAGCTCGGCAGGCTTCTTGGTCCATGTCGGCTCGGTATTGTTGATTACTTTCGGACGGTCGGTATCCACCATCTTGCCGTCTTTCCACTCCTGCTCGAAACCGCTGATTACCGGAACAGGGAGGAATCGGCAATATTTTTTAAGGAGCGAGTCAATTTCGCCCTGCTGGAGGAATTTTTTGTTGTCGTCATCGATATACAGGATAATATCGGTTCCTCTTTCAGCCTTTTCAATTGGCTCCATTGTGTACTCCGGAGACCCATCGCATTCCCATTTCACAGCCTCAGCACCCTCTTTNTAGGAAAGTGAGCGGATTTCCACCTTCTTCGCAANCATGAATGCGGAGTAGAATCCTAAGCCGAAATGACCTANAANGGCGTTTGCGTTGTCCTTGTATTTTTCAAGGAACTCTTCCGCGCCTGAAAATGCTATCTGGTTGATGTACTTGTCAATATCCTCAGCGGTCATGCCGATACCGTGGTCGCTCACGGTAAGTGTGCCAGCTTTGGGGTCAACAGTCACCTTTACATTCATTTCGCCAAGCTCTCCCTTGAATTCACCGAATGAGGACAAGGTTTTGAGCTTCTGGGTGGCATCTATTGCGTTGCTCACGAGCTCGCGAAGGAAAATCTCGTGGTCGCTGTAAAGAAATTTTTTGATTACGGGGAAAATATTCTCGGTTGTAACCCCGATAGAACCTTTTTTAGTGCTCATATAATAAAGTGTTTTGATTTATATTCTCGTTTTATATAACAATTGAGCAAAAAAAATGCCACATTGAAAATGTGACATTTTTTACTTTGAAGTATCAAGTATGCTGACAGTATGTCAGTTTTCCTCACTCTTTGTTCTTGATTCGGGTGACGATTTTTTTCTCTTCAGGGTCGAAATCCACTTCAATCGCATCGCCGGGTTTGAGGTCGCCGGAAATGATAAATTCCGCAAGCTCATCCTCNAGGTATTTCTGGATAGCCCTTTTGAGGGGACGTGCGCCGAACTGCACATCATATCCGCGCTCCGCAATGAAATCTTTGGCGGCATCGCTGATAGTGAGCGAATAGCCGAGCGAGTCAATGCGTTTGTAGAAGCCGGCAAGCTCAATGTCGATAATCTTGAAGATTGAATCCTTTTCAAGCTGGTCAAACATCACTATGTCGTCGATACGGTTTAGGAATTCCGGCGAGAATGCCTTGTTCAGTGCTTTCTGTAAAACCCCGTGGGTGTACTCCTTGTCGACATTCCTTGTGGTGAAGCCCACTCCTGAACCGAAATCTTTCAGCTGGCGGGTGCCGATATTGGATGTCATTATGATAATGGTGTTCTTGAAGTCCACCCGGCGTCCGAGGCTGTCTGTGAGCCTTCCCTCATCCATCACCTGGAGAAGTAGGTTGAACACATCCGGGTGAGCTTTCTCGATTTCATCGAGGAGCACCACGGAGTAGGGGCGGCGGCGCACTTTTTCAGTCAGCTGTCCTCCCTCCTCGTATCCAACATATCCGGGAGGCGCGCCAACAAGGCGGCTCACGGTGAATTTCTCCATATATTCGCTCATATCTACCCTGATAAGGGTATCTGCGGAATCAAAGAGGTATTCTGCGAGTTTTTTTGCAAGATGGGTTTTGCCTACGCCTGTCGGACCGAGGAACATGAATGTGCCAATTGGCTTGTTGGGGTCTTTGAGCCCGATGCGGTTTCTCTGGATAGCCTTTACGATTTTCTCTATGGCTGTATCCTGACCGATTATGCTGCTTTTGAGGCGCGGGGTCATCTCTTTGAGCCTTTTCCCCTCTGCTTCGGCGATTCTCTGCACAGGCACCCCGGTCATCATTGCAACGACCTCGGCAACTTTCTCCTCGTCAACAGTCACCCTGTTGGCATTTAGCTGTTCCTCCCAGCGGCGTTTTGCCTCGTCAAGGTCACGGCGCAGCTGCTGCTCCTTGTCGCGGAATGCGGCAGCGCTCTCGAATTTCTGCGCCTGGGCCGCCTGGAGTTTGCTCTGCCCGGCTTCCTCGATAGACGCTTCAAGTGCTTCAATCTCCTTAGGNACCGTNATGTTGGTGATGTGCGCCCTTGAACCAGCCTCGTCAAGGGCGTCAATAGCCTTGTCGGGGAAGTTGCGGTCGCTCATGTAACGCTCTGTGAGGGTTACGCATGCTTTCAGGGCATCCTCGGTGTAGTTTACATTATGGTGCGCCTCATATTTCTCCTTAATATTATGGAGTATGCTGAGGGTTTCCTCAGGAGAGGTCTGCTCTACCATCACTTTCTGGAAGCGGCGTTCAAGAGCGCCGTCCTTCTCTATGTTTTTCCTGTACTCGTCAAGGGTCGTTGCGCCTATGCACTGGATTTCACCTCGCGCAAGTGCTGGTTTCAGCATATTTGCGGCATCCATCGAGCCGGCGCTGTTGCCTGCTCCTACAATGGTGTGGAGCTCGTCGATGAACAGAATCACATCCTTATTTTTGGACAACTCCGTGAGGATAGCCTTGATTCTCTCCTCAAACTGCCCGCGGTACTTCGTGCCGGCAACAAGCGATGCCATGTCGAGCGACACTACCCTTTTGTCGAAAAGCACACGTGAAACCTTGCGCTGCACAATCTTTAGTGCAAGGCCTTCAACGATTGCCGATTTGCCCACGCCGGGCTCGCCGATGAGAACAGGATTGTTTTTCTTGCGGCGGCTCAGAATCTGCGCAAGCCGCTCTATTTCAGTTTCGCGCCCTACAACCGGGTCGAGGCGGTTCTCTTCTGCGGCCCTTGTCATGTCAATGCCGAACTTGTCAAGCACAGGAGTGTCGCCTCCGCGCTTCGATGCTGTGCCGGAGGATGCCGGAGCCTGATGCTGGTTGCTATCCTCGAAGGGTGCGTCATCCTCCTCATCCTCATCATCGCCGAATGTTGCACCCATGCGGGGGGAATCGGCTACATTGGTGAGCAGGCGGAAGAGGCTGTCATAAGTCACTCCGGCGTTAATGAATTTAGCCATAAACGGTAAGCCTAATATTTCTGAATTATGGAATAATGCAAGCAAAAGATGCTCGGAGTCAACAACTTCGCTGCGGAGCATCCGCGCTTCAAGAACGCTCAGCTTTATTAAGCGGTTTGAAAGGTCGCTCACTCTCACATTTGTGTCGTTCCTGTTGTCGCCGTGCTCCAGCGCCTCTTCAAACAGGTATTTGTCAAGGCTCTGCTGCAATTCGTAGGCAGAGGTGCCTGAGGCGGCACGCTCCACCAGTTTGAAGCTCTTCCCCTCAACATTGCTGAGAAGGGACAGAAGCATGTGTTCCGGCTGGATGACGTTGCCGTTGTGGCGTAGTGCCTGGCGCGTGCTCTCAGCGAGAATCTGCTTAAGTTCAGGGGAGAAATTTGTATCCATCAGTACTTTGTGTAGTTGCTTTTGAAGAGTTTATAAAATAATGTGTATGCGCCTTTGCAGGGCATGCACTACAGGCACAGCAATAACTGTGCCAAAAGTGGCGGAGAAAGTATATTTAATCCTTATAACGATTAAAAAATATTTCTTGCTCACCAAAATTACAACATTTTCTAAAAAAATCATTACCTTTGTATGATATTTAACAGAGAGGCTTTTCCCATGCNCNGATGCCGCTTGTGCCCGCNGGTTAAAGCCTATCGAGGAAATAAAGATTGTTTTTCAACATGTTAGAAGCTGAAGATCGAATTCAAAGAATCGACATTGAAAATGAAATGAAATCGGCGTATATCGACTACTCGATGTCGGTTATTGTTTCACGTGCTCTTCCGGACGTGCGCGACGGGCTCAAGCCCGTGCACCGCAGGGTGCTTTACGGCATGAACGAGATGGGCAATACATCTGACCACCCCTTTAAGAAATCGGCAAACTGCGTGGGCGACGTTATGGGTAAATACCACCCGCACGGCGACTCATCTATATATGGCACTGTTGTGAGGCTTGCACAGCCCTGGGCTATGCGTTACACCCTNGTTGACGGTCACGGCAACTTTGGCTCTGTNGACGGCGACGGNGCGGCGGCTATGCGTTACACCGAGGTGAGGCTNAAGAAAATCGGCGAGGATATGCTCACNGACATCAAGAGCGACACGGTTGATTTCCAGCCTAACTACGACAATACCCGCATGGAGCCGGTTGTGCTCCCCACNCGTTTCCCGAACCTTCTTGTAAACGGTGCGAGCGGCATTGCTGTCGGTATGGCAACAAATATACCGCCTCACAACCTCACTGAGAGCATAAATGCCTCTATTGCCTTGATTGACAACCCGGACATCACTATCCCGGAGCTCATGGAGCATATCAAGGCGCCGGATTTCCCCACCGGAGGCATCATCTACGGCTATAACGGGGTTAAGGACGCTTTTGAAACNGGTCGCGGCAGGATTGTTATCCGTGCAAAGGCNNAAATCGAGCAGGAGGGCAACCATGANAATATCGTTGTCACCGAGATACCTTACAATGTCAACAAGGCGCTCCTTGTGCAGTATATCGCTGACCTTGTAAACGAAAAGAAACTCGATGGCATTGCCGATATTCATGACCTGAGCAACTACAAGGGCATGAAGATTGTCATAAAGGTGAAAGCCGATGCTAATGCAAATGTGGTGCTGAACAAGCTCTACAAGATGACACAGATGCAGGCGTCTTTCAGCGTCAACAATGTGGCTCTTGTAAACGGCAGACCCCGCACGCTCAACCTCAAGGAGATTCTTAAGGCGTTTGTGGACCACCGCCATGACGTTGTTATCAGGCGCACTAACTTCGAGCTTGCAAGGGCAAGGGAGAAAGCGCACATCCTTGAAGGACTGATTATCGCTTCACAGAATATTGATGAGGTAATAGCTATTATTCGCGCAAGCGAAAGCACCGACGAGGCTAAAGCCAAACTTACAGAACGTTTCGGGCTCACCGACCCGCAGACCTCTGCTATCGTTGAAATGCGCCTCAAGCAGCTCACAGGATTGGAGCAGGACAAGCTGCGCCACAATTATGACGAGCTCATGGCTGAAATTCACCGCCTTGAAGAAATTCTCAACAACGATGTNGTTTGTTGGAATGTCATTAAGGATGAGCTTGTTGAGGTCAGGGAGAAGTATGGCGANCCCCGCATGACGGCAATTGACTATACTGCAGGCGATTTCAATGCTGAGGATTTCTATGCCGACGATGACATGATTATCACTATCAGCCACTTCGGCTATATCAAGCGCACTCCGCTTTCAGAATTCCGCGCCCAGAACAGGGGAGGAGTTGGTGCGCGTGGCAGCAATACCAGGGACGAGGATTTCATCGAGCATATCTATCCGGCTTCCATGCATAATTATATGCTCTTCTTCACCAGCAAGGGACGTTGCTACTGGCTAAAGGTTTACGAGATTCCCGAAGGCGCGAAAAACAGCAAGGGCAGGGCTATCCAGAACCTTCTCAATATCGAGTCAGACGACTCCGTGAACGCATTCATAAGGGTCAAGGGGCTTGAGGACAAGGAGTTCGTAACCTCCCATAACCTTGTGTTCTGCACCAGGAACGGCATTATAAAGAAAACAAGCCTTGAAGCATATTCCCGTCCGAGGGCAAACGGAGTCAACGCCATAATTATCCGTGAGGGTGACCAGCTTATTTCAGTTGAGCTCACCGATGGAAATTCTGAAATAATAATGGCTAACCGCAACGGCAGGGCTATCCGCTTCCATGAAAGCAAAGTGCGTGAAATGGGCAGGATGAGCACCGGTGTGCGCGGCATGACCCTTGACGATGACAATGACTCTGTGGTTGGAATGATTTGCATGTCCCCCGAAACAACAAACAATGTAATGGTTGTTTCTGAGAACGGGTTTGGCAAACGCTCGTTGCTTGACGACTACCGCATCACAAACCGTGGCGGCAAAGGTGTCAAGACCCTCAATATAACCGACAAGACCGGCAAGCTCGTTGCTATCAAGAGCGTTAACGATGAAAACGACCTTGTGATAATCAACAAGAGCGGCATTACCCTCCNTATCCGCGNTGCTGACATTCGTGTGCAGNGNNGTGCAACCCNGGNCGTGCGCCTCATTAACNTCGAAAAGCGTGGCGACAGCATAGCGTCAGTATGCTGCGTCGACACCGACCCCGAGGAAGAGGTTGATACCGAAGTTCTTGAACTCCAGGCTCAGGCGGTTGAGGAAGCTGTTGATGAAATGGTGGATGAACTCACTGAGGAACCCGAAGAATCTGAAGGCTCGGAAGAAATTGAGGATTCAGAGGAAATCGAGGAGGAAGTTGAACCCGATGACGAATAATATACATAACCCTAATAAATAATTTCACAAACCTAAAGATTATGAAAAAGTTTAGCCTTTTAGGTCTTTGCCTCTTTGGAGCATTTGCCCTTTCGGCTCAGACAAATGTAGTAAAGGATGTAGAGCAGGCGCTCAAGGCAAGCAAGCCCGACTACGCAGCTGCACTCAAGCAGATCAAGCCCGCTCTCACAGATGAAGCCACGAAAAACGATCCCCTTGCATGGAAACTTGCAGGTCAGGCTGGCGTTGGCATCTATGACGACCTATATCTCAAGGAGCAGCTCGGCAACCAGCTCACAAATGANGAGAAAAAACAGGCTGGTTACGGTCTTCTCGAATGTTACAACGACTATCTCACAGCTATTCCCCTTGACCAGCAGCCGGACAAAAAAGGCGTTATGAAGCCNGGCAAGCTCACAAAGGGAATGATTAAGACACTTAATGAAAACTACGCACAGCTCCAGACAGCAGGTATNCTCCTCTTCCAGGCTGGNGACAACCAGGGCGCTTATGACGCTTGGGAAATGTTTGTGACTGTTCCCAACAATCCTGTTCTCGGTGAAAATGCACCTAAAGCATTGCCCGACACTGTGGTTGGTCAGATGATGTACTACCAGATGCTTGCTGCGCTCATGGCTAACCGCAATGACCTCGCTCTTGCAAAAGTTGAGCCNACTATCAAATCTGGCTACAGCAACCCNGAAGTGTATGTTTACGGTCTTGAGGCTGCACGCCGCCAGAATGACAGCATCGCTATGGTTGACATCGCAAAACGTGGCTATGAGAAGTACGGAACATCAAACATCACNTTCATCGGTGAAATCATCAACGACCACCTCAACCGCAACGACTTCAAGGGTTGCGANGCNCTCGTAAGCGAAGCGCTTGCTGCTACCCCGGACACTGCGCTTGCTATCAAGAGCCAGCTCTATGATATCCTCGGCGTTGTTTACGAGCAGGAAAACAATGAGCCAGCGGCTATTGAAAACTTCAACAAGGCTATCGAGCTCAACCCCGAAAGCGGAAAGAACTACTACGACCTTGCCCGTATCGTTTACAACCAGGCTGTTAGGCTCGATGAAAGCGCAGAGAGCGAAGAGCAGCGCGTTAAGGAAGTTAACCCCAAACTCATCGAAGCTGCAAAACTCTTTGAAAAGGCTTACAGCCTCGATTCTGATAACCTCACAGGTATTCCCAACATCCTCTATCGCCTCTACTATCGTCTTGGCGACGGCTATCAGGACCAGGCAAGCAAGTGGGAAAACATGTAATCTCACCTGAGACACTTGCATAACCGCATTTATTAGGGTAGTGCCGATGGAGGATATGCCTTCCGGCATTACCCTGATTTTTTNCNNTTTNCGCTNAATGTTAAAAGTTGTAAATCAATCCGTCACTTTTTCATTACCTGTGTTATATAAGTAAAACAAACTTAAAAGTACACAGTTATGAAAGCACTATTAGCAATCGCAGTTATCCTCGCAGTTATTGGAGCAGGATTTATGGTAGCAACAATGTTTACCACAGGTGGTGAACTCGTATTGATGTCAATTGGCGCTGGACTTGCGCTTGCAGCATTTATCTGCACCTTTGTTGCATACGTCAACAAAGCAGTGAAGTAGCTACAGACACTNTGAACGCATTCGCGGGATTGCCCAACCGGGCAANCCCGCTTTTTTATTCCACNACACCATAAATCACCCATCCCTGCACCAACCCGGTTATAGATAGCACCTCCCCCCTTCCGTCTGTACTGGCTGTGACACCACGTACTTCCGATCCATACCCTACATACTTATCCGGTGCATCATTTTAATTTCAATATTCTCCTGGAATATAACTTAAATGCTTATCTTTGCGTATGGATTTGAAGTGTCTGATTACAAGAATAAAAAGAGTGTCAACCAAAAATTTTGTAGCATCTGTTTCCATTGCTATATTTTTGGTTGTGGCTGACTACTATGTCAGCAATATGACTTATCCGCTATTTGACACTTCCTCACGCCTCGACTTATGGTCATTTATCTATGACCATGACAAAGGTGAGGACTCAGATTCCGATTTTGTTGCCGTCAATGTTGCATACGACAAGCAACTTGCCGAGACATACGATGAGTTTGGCAGGCTTATCGGGTATACTCCGATAACCGACAGGGCAAAGCTGCTTCGGTTCCTGCAAATAGCGTCAAAATCAAACTACCGCTATATTTTTTTAGATATAAGGTTTGGCAAGGGGCTTGATACTGAAAGCGATTCCGCGCTTTTCGCGCTTATCAACTCCATGCCCCATATCGTAGTCTCGACACATAGGAAATCCGAGGACTTTGAATGCAATCCGGCACTGTTGCCTGAAAAAACAGCTTACGCGGATTACCGTATAAAAAGAGGGAATCCCTTTTCAAGATACGAGTACCTTCAGGACGGCAACCAATCGGTTGCATTAAGGCTTTACCGTGATCTAAACAATGGCTCAATAAAAGAAACCTCGTTTGGGTATGCTGAAAAGGGTAATCTTTGCTACAATCTGCAATTTATATCAATTCCAAAACGGGTTCTACTTCCAGAGAAGGAATCCGGCGAAATACGCTACCCGTATCTTGGCGCTCAGCTCTTCAACTATTATACTGATGAGGAACTTGCCGGTTTGCTTGATAACCGGATTGTGCTGGTAGGGGATTTTGATAATGACGTACATGATGCACTTATTGGTTCTGTGCCGGGACCCACTCTGTCGTTCTATGCGTACAAAGCGCTTATCAATGGCAAACACAAAGTCAACTTCTGGCTTCAAGCATTTCTTTTTGTGCTCTATGTCTTTATCTCATATCGGCTTATAAATAAAAATGAGGGATCAAGAGGTGAGGATGTATCAAAGCATCTTGTCCCACGGGTTATCGGGTTCTTCCTCCAGACTGGAGTTATCCTATGGATTCTCGATGCAATAATGTATTTTGTTTTCGCCCTTTCCTTTAATATCCTTATACCAACTACAGTGTTTACTATTCTTGCGTATAAAAATGCCTTCATCTATTGGCGCAAATTCATAAGCAAAAGGTTCTTCGGCAAGAAAATTACACTCTTAAACAGGTAATATCATGAAAAGACTTATATTAATATTATCCATCTTTATTATCGGAATATCAGAGGCTAAAGCGGATATGTTTAAGATAATTGCGCTTAATACTTCTGAAATTTGTATAAATGGTAATACCTATCATAAAGGAGATACGATTAAGGTAAAGGATGTATTTGGTGAAATCAAATGGACTAATGATGCACAGTCAATGGAAGCTATAAACTTATCAGATAAGAAATTGTATCGTTTTTCTAAAAAAAGTTTTAAATTGAAAGGCGCAACTTCAATAGTCGCATTTTTGAAGTCAATTAAGAAAACGACCCCAACCTCTACTGCTCTCTTAATAGGTTCTTTAGTTTCTTCAGGTTCTTCAGGTTCTTCAGGTTCTGCAGCGGATGAATGTGTTAGTAGTAGGGAAGATTA
>WFLX010102453.1_pt1 | contig 19974 bp, 11 predicted proteins | sample 4967041 | NCBI WGS metagenome assembly WFLX01 (sample SAMN12857096, study PRJNA449069) | gut metagenome | isolation source: stool from male and female vole | host: Microtus ochrogaster | place: USA:Florida | collected 2017
GCTGACCGCACTCTCCAACATGATACTGACCTTCACCGGCTGGAGCAACGGGGAAACCGCAGGCGAGATTGTACTCGATATGACCCAGGATATAACCCTGACCGCCAGATACTCTGCCATCGACTTTATTGCAGGCTGGGACTTTTATAAAAGAGGTGGTGACGGACGTGTAGCCGACTTCGCTGCAGCCGACAACGACGCCGACCAATTCGTCCTGCGCGATGCCGAAGGCAACACAAGCGGCTGGCTTGACAAGAGCCAGGAAGCCGCCGGCGGTTATGAGGGCCGCCCCGCCGCCGTCAACTGGCGCAACAATGCCCCTATCGGCACCTACTATTNGCAAACAAANGTCAACGNCGAAGCATTNNCCGACATCAAGGTATCGGCCGAAATGCTCTACAACTACNACGCTTATCAAAAGCAGGACGTAGAATATTCTCTGGANGGTGAAACCTNGAACCTGATCGGATCTATCGTTATGCAGGGCGCCAAGAAATGGACCGCCGGCGAATTTGCCCTCCCTGCCGAAGCCAATAATCAGAAAGAGATTTACATACGCTGGAAAGCCGATACATCATCCCAAACCGACGGAACGAAATCCGATAACGACGGTACTGCCATTGCTAACGTTTTCATTACCGGTACCGCCAAGTTGATCGATGACGGCAAGGCTCCGATTCTCGTTTCCACCATGCCGGCCGAAAATGGCGACAACGCATCGGCCAACGGCAAAATTGTCCTGACATTCGATGAAAAAGTCAAAGTAGCCGACGGAACGAAAGCGATTCTTTCTCTCTCCGGCGCCGGAGACAATGACGAGATGCGGCAAGAGCTGATCCCGACTGTCAGCGGCAAAAGCCTCATCTTCGAATACAAGAGCCTGATCTATTCCACCACCTACCTCTTCACATTGCCGGCCGGCAGCGTAAGCGACCTTACCGACAATGCGATCGCAGAGCCCATCACCATTCTCTTCACGACCAAGAACAAACCCGTTGTGGCCAAAGCGTTGTACGATTTTATTATTCCCGACAACGGCGACTTCAAAGCAGCTCTTGCCGCAGCTGCCAAGCGTGAAGACAACAGCAAGCGTTTCCGCATCTTCATCAAGAAAGGCAACCACATTATTCCTGCCGACGAAACGGCAACCGTAACCGGTACCGACGGCAAGGCCTATCCGAGTGCGACGACCACACTGAACACTCCCAATGTCTCCATCATCGGTGAAGACATGAAAAATACAACGCTTGTCAATACCGTACCGACAGAACTCGTCAACACCGACTACGGACCGGCCAACCCGCTGGAAGGTATCGGCAGAGGCGACCTGCTCCAGCTCCACAAAGGTGCGACCAACACCTACATGCAGGACATCACCCTCAAGAGCGGCATGGGCGACGCCACCGGACGTAACATCGTGCTCAACGACCAGTCGAACAAAACCATCTGCAAGGAGGTTTGCCTCTGGGCTTATCAGGATACTTACGTTTCAAACAATGAAAACAGCCGATTCTATTTCGAAGGCGGCTTACTGCGTGGCCGTACCGACTTCCTCTGCGGAAAAGGCGATGTTTATTACAACGGTGTAACTTTGCAGATGTGTGAAAAGGGCGGATACCTGGCTGTTCCCTCCAAACCGACCCAGTATGGCTATATCTTCAAAGATTGTGTGATCACCGGCGAAACCAATGATATCGACGGCAACTACACCCTCGGTCGCCCGTGGGGCAGCGGAACTCCGATTGCTCTCTACATCAATACCACAATGGAGGTACAGCCCTCTGCCGTAGGCTGGAATGAAATGAGCGGCGGCTGGCCGGCACGTTTTGCAGAATATAACTCCCACACGGCAAGCGGCACGGTCATCGACCTGTCCAACCGTAAAAAGGAATTCGGCAACACCGGTGACAAACATGCCAACAACCCGATACTGACCGCTGCCGAGGCCGCTCAAATGACCATCGCTACCGTCATGGGCGGAAGCGACGACTGGGACCCGACCGAAGCTACGGAACAGGCTTCTGTTCCGACCCACGTGAAGATCGAAAACAACACCCTGATGTGGGATAACAACGACTACATCCTCTGCTGGGCCGTTGTCAAGAACGGCGAGGTCGTAGCGTTCACCACAGAGCCTTCTTATACCATCGATGACGAAACGGCTCAATATGCAGTACGCGCCGCCAATGAAATGGGTGGTCTCGGCGAAGCATCCGAAGAAATATCCGCCAATGGCAATGCTATTGAGACCATCTCGGCAGATCAACCGGTTTCCGGTACCCTGTATGACCTGATGGGCCGTCGGGTAACCCGGCCGGGCAAAGCCCAGTTGTATATCATGGATGGTAAAAAATTCATGGTGAAATAATATCCGGATGTTGCCGCAGCTTTCGCGGCAACATCTTCTATTTCTTTCATGCCGGAACCTCCGGTACAAAACAAAAAATAAGGCCTCCGCTGTAATAGATGCAGCGGAGGCCTTATTTTTCCTGTAATCTTATCTCTTCATAAGAGACGGCAGAGGCCGGAAACCGTCAAATTCAAAACCGGAAGCTTTTCATAAAAAGCCTTGAACTCATCATTTATTGACGGACATCTTCCATTCCCCGCCGACCTTAACGACTGTACAGGTCTGGGGCTCCTCTTTGCCATTGCCATAAACAATGGTATAGCTGACCGTGGCTTCCTCTCCACTCTGGGCCATCTCTTCAGAATCGATCCGATAACTCCGGATACCCTCATTCTTCTTTATACTCTCGTCGACCTTTGTTTCATAGAGCGAAACAACCTCGGCCCGCTCTTTCTCTGTCCACTCCGCCTTGGAAGAGTGCATGTAATCGGGAATCTCCGAATAACGGCCGGCCTTCAGATCACTCAGGTAGTTTTCCACGACATCGCCCGGCTTCGAACTGCACGAAACCAATAGGAAACAGGCAACCGCGGCAAAAAAGCCGCATAAAAACTTTTTCATAATGACAAATATTTAAAATGTTAGACAATGTATTTTATCAATGATTCTCCGCTTCAACAAGACGAGTACGAAACTCCTGCAGATAATCCACAGCGGAACCATTCTGCAGATCGCTCGGGAAAATATACCGTTCACCGCTTACCGGGAAAGAAGCAATAGATTCCCGACACCCGGTCAAATCGCCCCCCTGGTGCAGATAAGCCAGGTAAACCAACTCGGTGCAATATAGCTCAGTGGTATCNGNCATCCGATAATGATGATCGAAAAGAACGCGGGCACGGACCTTTTCCAATGCATACACGGCCGCCGCATGTGCGGTACTGTCAGGACAAGCGATTCTGGCCACCGCTCCGGCAACAGCGCGGCCAGGACGGAAAAACTCGGCTATAGGTTCGCATTTCAACGTATCAGGCCCGTTGCGATCCCCGTTTTCCCCAGGGACAGCATGAACCGCCNTCCACNGGCCGCNGACTCNCGTCACGATNCCGNCATGAGAATAGACCCCTCGACTGGCNGTCGTCACCAGACGACTTTCCGGCCCNTTGCCGAGACGAAAANGCAAATCGCCGNCACGCAAGCCGGTCGTATCGGCCACAACCGCGATATCGTTGCCACGACCTTGGAAATGAGAACAACTCACGGCAAAAAATCCGACAATACCGATAAGCCAGCAAATGCTTCCGGCCATCCGGCTTCCGGCTAACCGGTTGTATCCGACACTTCCCGCACCGCGCAAGCCCTCTCTTTTCATAACTGAACCCTTTACGGTGACAAATATAGGACTTTTTACTTTCCATATGAAAGAATCCTCGTTTTTTCGACAAAAAAACATATTATAAACGGCTCTACCCGCACTGCCCGGACAACCGGCAAGAGCATGGATGCCGCCTCCCGCCATCAAAAATATACCGGTCACTCACTTGGCCCGGCTACCGCCGGAAAGCAGGAGATTCCAAACATCTCAGCGGAGGAATCCAGGATTGCATTTTTTCATCAAACAAGCAAAAATACGAAGCAAACAAAACAAAAATACAGATAAAATCATTTTTATGATGTAATATTTTGAAATTCTCTATCTTTTTCATATTTTTGCGGCGGTTATCGTATCGACGTCGAAAGAAACAACCCCAGAGGACAATCAAAACTATATAAACTAAAGACTAATGAACGCAAGCAAAGTAATCGAAGATCTGAAAAAAAGATTTCCCGGAGAAAATGAGTATTATCAGGCAGTGGAAGAGGTGCTGGAAAGTATCGAGGAAGAATACAACAAACATCCCGAATTCGACAAAGCGAACCTTGTCGAACGTCTCTGCATTCCCGACCGAATCTTCTCATTCCGGGTTACCTGGACAGACGATGCCGGCTGCGTACACACCAATATGGGATATCGTGTACAGCACAACAATGCCATCGGCCCCTACAAGGGCGGTCTTCGCTTCCATCCGTCTGTCAACCTCAGCATTCTGAAATTCCTTGCGTTCGAACAAACTTTCAAGAACTCGCTCACGACCCTTCCCATGGGCGGTGCAAAAGGTGGTTCCGACTTTAATCCTGCCGGCAAAAGCGACAACGAAATCATGCGCTTCTGTCAGGCTTTCATGACCGAGCTATGGCGTAACATCGGCCCGGACACTGACGTTCCTGCCGGCGACATCGGCGTAGGCGGTCGTGAAGTAGGCTTCCTTTTCGGCATGTATAAAAAACTCTCGCGCGAGTTTACCGGTACTCTCACCGGCAAGGCGCTGCCTTACGGCGGATCGCTTATCCGTCCCGAAGCTACCGGATACGGCAATATCTACTTCCTGCAGGAAATGCTTGCTACGCGAGGACTCGATATCAAAGATAAGGTATGCTGCGTTTCCGGTTCCGGCAACGTCGCTCAATATACCATCGAAAAAGCCATCCAGTTAGGAGCCAAAGTGATCACATGTTCCGACAGCAACGGTTACATCTATGACCCGGACGGCATCACAGAAGAAAAACTGGCATTTATCATGGAGCTCAAGAACGTCCGTCATGGCCGAATCAAGGAATACGCCGACAAATACGGTGTCAAATATGTTGCCGACGCCAGACCATGGGGCGAAAAGTGCGATATCGCACTTCCATGTGCCACACAGAACGAATTGAACGGCGATGATGCAAGAATTCTGCTCGCCAATGGCTGTATCGCCGTTTCAGAAGGCGCCAACATGCCTTCGACTCCGGAAGCTGTCCACACATTCCAGAAAGCCGGNATTCTTTACACTCCCGGCAAGGCATCCAATGCCGGAGGCGTATCGGTTTCAGGCCTTGAAATGTCCCAGAATGCCATGAAAATCTGCTGGACACGCGAAGAAGTGGACCAGCGCCTGCACCAGATCATGAAGAGTATTCACTCCGCATGCGTCAAATACGGCACGCAACCCGACGGCTACATCAACTACGTCAAAGGCGCCAATATCGCCGGCTTCATGAAAGTCGCCAAGGCAATGATGTCTCAGGGAGTAATCTGATCTTCCTATCAACTTTGACTGAAATCCCATCGCCCCTGCGATTCTGAAACGACACAGAAATCGCAGGGGTGATTTCTGTCTGTATTTTCCATTTCCCGGAAGAAAAGTCACCGAAACGGAACAAAATAAATATCTTTGCGGCCAAAATTTTACCAAACACATGTCAAAGACACCTGCTCCATCCTGTAGTGCGACGATCGCCATGCCGGTTCTCTGGGCCCTGAGCCTCTCTCATTGCTGCAACGACTTGCTGCAATCGGTTATCTCGGCCTCTTATCCGATTCTTAAAAACGACTTGGCGTTATCGTTCTCGCAAATCGGAATTATCACCCTCATTTATCAATTGGCAGCTTCCGTATTTCAGCCCCTCGTAGGATATCTTTTTGACCGCCGGCCAGTGTCCCGGTCTCTGCCCATCGGAATGTGCNTCACTTTCACAGGACTGATCGCCCTCGCCTTTGCTTCGGCCCTCCCCTGGATTCTGATATCCGTTTTTCTGGTCGGCATCGGCTCTTCCATTCTGCATCCCGAAGCCTCCCGCATCGCTTCGCTCGCATCTGGCGGACGACGGGGCCTGGCACAATCTCTGTTTCAGGTCGGAGGGAATCTGGGCGGTTCTTTCGGTCCGCTGCTTGTGGCACNTATCGTTGCCCCATACGGAAGAAGCAACATTGCATGCTTTGCTTTATTGGCATTAGTCTGCATCTGGATTATGGNGCCCATCTGCCGGTGGTACCGATGTTATCTGCAACGGATACGAAACGAGCACACTACCCTGACACCCTATATCCCTCGCCCACTGCCGATGGGAAAGACCGTGTTTGCCATTTCCATCCTCATGATTCTGATCTTTTCCAAATACATTTACATTGCAAGCATCAGCAACTACTACACATTCTACCTTATCGATAAATTCGGCATCGGAATCTCNACCTCCCAGATATTTTTATTCGTCTTCCTCCTCGCCACAGCGATCGGCACNCTTGCCGGTGGTCCGATCGGAGACCGCATCGGTCGAAAATATGTGATCTGGATTTCCATCCTCGGCACGGCACCGTTCAGTCTTCTGATGCCTCACGTCGGACTCGCATGGACCGCCGTTCTCAGTTTCTGTATCGGTCTGACCCTTTCTTCGGCTTTTCCCGCTATCCTGCTATATGCGCAGGAACTCCTTCCGAACAAACTCGGCCTGGTAAGCGGACTATTTTTCGGTTTTGCCTTCGGGGTCGCCGGCATAGCTTCTGCNGTTCTCGGCCATGCTGCCGACATCTATGGCATCACAGCCGTCTATAACGTCTGCGGATACATGCCGCTCTTAGGACTGATCACCTATTTTCTTCCCGATCTGAAACCTCAAAAGCGATAANATTACGCCATTATTTTTGCCATAACCAATTATCAATTGTACAAAAAACAATATTTTTTCACTAAAATATCATCATATTGTCAATATATCGATAATATATTTTTCTTGTTTAAAATACATTTACTATTTTTGCACATTGGTTACAGTCTATTTAACAACAATATTTTGCAACTTATGAAGTTCTACTTTCTTATTGCGATATTCACATGTGGATATTATGTTCAAATGACAGCGCAAATTCCCGAAATGCGTAAGGAAGCATGGTATCGGGAGAAAATTGGAATGCAAGAATTCGATCAGGATGCTTCGTCGTCTGCCATTGCCTCCACGGCAGAATCTTCAGACGTACTCGTAAGCATGAAAAACGCTTACAATCAAAAAGATCACCAGCAGGTCGTCGCATATTATGACGTTGCTGTCAATAGTAGTCTCTCCCGCAATTCCGAGATCTACCGTTTAGCACGTAACTCCATGCGAAATCTTCTCAACGAAAGCAAAGGACAGGAACGGGCCCAGCTTGCGGAACAGTTGTACCAGGTCTACGAAAACCGTCTGTCCCGCATCGGCACCGATAAGTACGANCCGACAAAAGATACACAATGGAATATATGGCAACAGGCAAAAGATTATATCTTCTATGCCGATGATGTCCTGCCGGATGCAGATATCTATNNCCGTATGGCAACATTGGTTCTAAATATGGAAGATCGGCCGGAACATTATACCGTTACCAAGATGCTGGAAATCTCTTTCCAGCAAAACAGCAAGGGTGAAATCAACAACGACCAACTCTATGAGCGCTATAAAACCCATATCGGCCAACTGAATAAAGCTACAGCGTGGTTGACCAGCCAGCCCAACACAAGAAATCAGATTATCGCGATAGAAAAAAATAAAGAAACTTTCGCGCGATTGATCGGACCGAAACTTANTTATGAAAAATTTGAAACGGAATATGCCGATAATATCCGTGCCAATCAGAAAAACCAGCAATATCTGAATACTATTTTNGCNANGATGGAAAAATTNAGCNGNNGTCCTCTTNATAAGGAAGTGGAAGGNTATCTGAATCANNGGGNGGANTATTCCACTTATANACGGAAAGGAGATACNGCNCTCCGGNACAAAAACTATCCGGCAGCTATNGAAAATTATAAAAAAGCAATTGAACTTGCTGACTTTGACGAACGTCGCGCCGAGGCCCAGGGCCTGCTCGGACAAGTTTATCTCAGTAACAGAGATTATGCATCGGCTGCAAAATACTATAATCAGGCTATCGCTACCACCGATACCAATCCTATTTACTATGTCAATCTCGCCCAATGTTTTGTGTACGGTTATCCGAGCTGTACCGACGTCGACAAGCGTATCGCTTACATCGCAGCCATGTGGGCAGCACAGGATTTGTTGAGGAAAGGTCTGACCACATGCGNCAAAATCCGNTCCGGNTTATNGCAAAANCNAGGATTATNTATCTNCNATNGAATCAAAAATTCAGGAAAATGCAAGTTCCTACAAGCAGGCGGTATTCCAGACCCGTTTGTCAGGACAGACAATTAAACTGGGAGGATTTATCAACCGTTCGATACTACTTAAAAACTTATAAAAGAGAATACAATGAAATCTGTTTTGAAATATTATCTGATCATCACATATTGTTTTGCTTCAATTCTCTTATATACAGCAACAGCGGCCCCGCAGACAAAGGGCGCCTATAAAAACTTTACTCTAACCAAACAAGATTCGGCCACCGTCAAATCCCGGCTTTCTTGGTCAACGGATCTGCTGGACTGGGCGCTGATGACACCGAACTTAGGTTTTGAAATAGATTTGGGGGACCCCACCATATTGTCCACGCCATCGTTATTTTTTCAGGTGAAGTACCGCCCGACCGGTGAGGATCCAATNGGCAAACAAAAATGGGACCAACAGGTCTTTACATATCTTTCCGGTAAAGCAGAACTGCGCTGGCATTTCCGTNTGACAGAAAAAAACAGTTCCAGACGTGGTCTGCAACGGCCTGCATTNAAGCTCAGAGATCTTGCGCACTTCTCTGAAAAAGGGAAACAAAAGCTNGAGGATGAAACGACTCATGTCGTACATACTACCGTCAATCAACAACCGGAAATGATCCAGGGACGATGGTATATCGGAGTTTTCGGCGAATTTGTAGATTATACTCAATACACTAAATTCGATCTCTTCGACCGCGGAAAAATCAAAGACGGCTATGCTGCCATCGGAGGTATCTCGGCAGGTTATACATTCCCTGCATTCAACTATTGGGGACGCCGATTTTTGCAATGGGAAATAGGGGCAAGCGTCGGATGCGTATATTCTCCCTATGATGTTTATAATTATAAAGGACAAGTTCTGCAGGAAAAGCGCATTATTCCTATGGTCAGCGACCTCCGAGTTGCTTTGACCTATGGCACGTGGAACATCAGCCGCCGTTACTGGCGCCCGGACAACAGCATCTATGACCGCAATGAAGAATACAACAAAGACATCGATTTAAGAATCAATGAATATACAAAAATCATTGATTCTATTCCTGTCAATATCATCGTACATCATCCCGAGACATACGATAATGACTCTCTCTTCAAAGAAATTATCAAGATTCAGGACGTTATCGCTGCAATCAGACAGCAAACCGGCCTGAAAGAATTACAAATCAAAAACTTTTCGGCAGGACAGGCCACCGTCTTCCCTATTTTCGGGAAGAACCTCAGAGAAGATTATGAAGTGAATTATGCCTTCGAGAAAAAGGTTTCATCTTATGCCTCCGACATGATAGAAACGGATACACTGCGTATCCCATTCCGAATCCGCCTCGAAGGACACGATGATGCCGATTCCCTTCGCACTCACTTCGAAGATTCTGTTAAAAGCTGGCGTAAAAACAACGGTACCTATCCGACGATATACGCTGAAGCCAAAGACAAACTCTCTTTCAAAGATCCGGTTTCCATCGATACGATCGCTGCATTCTTTTCAGATATCGTAAGAGAAAATATCAACAGAAATCATATCACCGGATTATATAAAGTAGAATCGAGCGATTATCTTCCCGTTGAAGAAGCCGATCTTTTAACTCCCGGTCTGTATGCGATGTCACTCCGCTTCCATCCGCAGATATATTTAGGCGAAGAAGAAACGACCACACGTTTCCGTATAGAGCATAAAGACCGCAACAAAATCGGTAATATTTATAATAACTATCTCGTTCCCTTCTTCAACAGCGGTAAAAGATTATATATAGAACGTTCTTGGACCGGTAATGATACATTGGCTTATCCTATCAGCAAAGAGGAAATCATAAAAGCTTTCGCAGCCTATCCGGAAGATAGTGTAGACTTCATCACAGAGAATATGATCGAAATGGATACTATACAAACGTTCGGCAACAGTCATCGCATAACGATAAATTATAATGTGCTGGTAAATGCCATCGATTTCAGAATCGTGGTAGAAGACTCCGTCGGTAAAACAGCCGCAAGAATGTTGGGAGACAGCATCATGGCAAACGGAAGAAATACCTTCGGCCGCGATTTGAAAAAATATCCTATCGTCAAAGCACCTAAGGTCGATGGAGAATTCCAGATCACCAAGGAGGCTGTGGCACAAGCTCTATCCGATTCCCTCGGATTCGAGATCAAACCCTATCAGATCTATCAAACTATCGATCAGAAGAACGGTATCAGAGAGATCGGTAATGCAACCGGAATATTCCGCACGATCGCCCGTCTCCGACTCCATAGAGAAGACAACAAAATCATCCCGGTTCCCTATAAAATCGTAGAGGCAACGGATGAGACTACGACTCCGGTAAAAGAAGAAGAAAATGCATCGCTTTCAAATTAAATATAAGCATCAATGAAAAAAGTAAAAATCATCATATTGTCGGTCTTTACCGCTTTATGCATCGGAAAAGCGGCAGCCCAGTCCTTTGCCATTAAAACCAATTTGGCTGGATGGGGCGCCTGTATTCCGAACATCGGTGCAGACCTGATTCTCACGGAAACCACTTCAATCGATATTACCTTCTATAAATCCGCAACCGACAGCTGGTTGAAAGAAGCCCGTTTCACCGGACTGCAAATCGGCTATCGCTACTGGTTCGCCCATCAGCCCATGCAGGATTTCTTCGCAGGAATAACGGCTACTCCGACATTCTACGACATGAACATCAAAGGCCGCCAANATGAAGGTTTCTGCTTGCCGTTAGGTGTANATTNCGGANATAGCNGGCNTNNCGNTAANAAATGNAGCATCGAAGCATCNTATGNCGTNGGTNTGCTGGCCTATAATNCCNGCGANNNANTGGGATCAAAATCACACGACCCGGGACCGAAGCATATTGCTTGCACCGACCAATATAGCCCTCAATATTTCATATATCCTGAAATAAAGAAAATAGCATCGTTTTCTCAAGCATAAAACATCACATAATGAAACAACCACTCTATAAATATACGTTCTTCAGTTTCTGCTGGCTATTCATGGCTTTTCTGTGTTCTTCTGTTACGGCACAGGAAGTAAAAAGCATGAAATTCAAAGTCCTGGACGGTACTGCCGGCAGTGGTGTCCAATACGATCAGGAATACGACGGTTACTATCAAGGCAAAATTCTTTCACCGGGTATGTCCGCTCCTCAAAAGGGTCTTCCCGCATTGGACGATATCGATGTATATGTAGTTGCCAAGCAGTTTGCCGATACCGTCATTTCATGGCAGATCAGCAACCAGCGTGGTGAGGACGGAGAAATGATGGTAGAGAAATTCTACCGGTATTATCGTTCCCGCTATCGTCTGAATCGCGCATCAGACGGAACATACGATCTTCGGGATGTTTTGGAGTACGGTAAATATCTGCAACAGGACTTTCAGGACTTCTTCAATTATTGGAATATCGGAGNAGNAGAGATCGACCTCATTATTGTCANNAACAGCCAGCCCGTCGGATCCACCGTCGGTACCGGTGTTGCAGAAAAACACTTGATACGATACATTCAGGAATACTACGAATCGGCCAACGAGGATGTATTGATGTGTAACCTGTATTATCAGGGAGCTGCTGTGGCACGCAATGTCGATAAAATCATTACGGAAACAATGTCTTTTAACGAATCGGCCATCCAGATCGGTAACCAGCTCAGATTCACTGAGAATTTCGAGATTGCCGGCCGTAGCTCTGAACGACTGATTATCGATCGTTACATCGAAACCTGCCGATTCGAAGACGACTATGAAAAAGTAAGGACCGCATACGAAACCAAAATCAACGGCAATGCTCTGCAACAGGCCAAAGCCAAGATCAAAGCTATCATGCAGGCTAAAGATACCACGACCTCCGGTATCGATCGCCGCAATCCTTATGTTTTCACCGGTATCAAGTTCAACAAGGCAATGTATCGTCGCACGGGAGGCGATCTCTCGCGTGACACAATGGAGTATTTCCGAAAAATCACCGAGCAGGAATTTGCCTTGGCCGCCCATTACAATGATATCAAGGAAGTCGCAGGTGACAGTACGACTCTCGAGTTGGATTATAACCTCTTCAACCATTATTTGCATAAATACGAATCATTCTGGAATAGCGGATATAACTTTTTGGACGAGCTCCCCAGAGATGGAGGTACTGACTATGACAACGAAAGCGAACCCAAATACTATCTCTTGCGGACAGATAAAGCCACGGCACAATCCTTTAAGGACTATATCAACCACGGTAAAAAACTTGACCGTAATGAGAAAGGATATATACCGCCACGTTTCTACGTACGAGAAATAAAGGATAAATTTATCGAATACCAAGTTGCACCTTTCTTTGCAGATGTTCTGAAATCCGATGAATTCCGCCAAATGCAGAATAACGGAACTGCAAAGATCATTGACCGCGATGAAGAGGGCAACCAACGCGTTCGTATTATGAGCAAAGACTATCAGGATCACTTCCTACAGCTCTTTGAAAAGAAATCCTTGCAGGGAGAACCGCTCTATTTGACTCAGGATACCATCCGCAAAACGCAATATTTCCTGTATACGATGCCGGATCCCGATAAATACTATCACATGAAGCACGTAAACTATCTGCATGACTTTACCCATGCGGATACAACCTCTACCGATTGTGACTGTACCCGTACAAATGATTTGCGTTTCATCACCCTTTCTTCAGAACCGGCCCAGCCGGACTGCCCGCCAACCGGCGGTAATGGTTTACCGGAAGATTACAAACCGCGATCCAAAAAAGGTGAGGAAAGTTCTGTCGCCCGACAGGCCTACCTGCAATTCGATCAGGGAAAAGCNATCGTAAATCCTGCATTAAGTGACAATATGTCGCAATTGGATACTCTGCGGCAAGCCGCTTATGACATTATTCATGAGGAAGGCACCGGAAACCGTATAGATTCAGTTATCGTAATCGGTATTTCCTCTCCCGAAGGCTCTTCATACGAAATGAATAAAAGTTTGGCCGGAAGCCGTGCCGGAAATGTTGCCAACTGGGTAGGATATAATTGCGAAGGTACATTGCATGCTGCCAAACGCAGCGTCGATTCAGTTGCCACATGGCTTGATGTGGCCGACATGATCGACTATTTGGCCAGCAATTATCAACCCGGGGCCAATGAGACGCTCGAGGCATTCTCCGATACGGCTGCCGCCAGGGCTTTGGCCAATAAAATCAGGGAAGAAGTGGCCGGAGACCATCCTCATAATACTGTAACCCAGCAAAGACGTATCGGTTATACCAAAGGCAACCCGATTATGGATGCTGCATTGGACCGACTGAGAAAAGTAGATGTGCGTTACGTCTACAAAGCAACCATGGACCCCAGTGAGGACCTTATCATAGACATTTATAAAAAAGGAGGCAACCGGGAATTATACGGAGCCTATTACTATTACACATTGTTAAAGTCGAACCGAATTTCTCATGAAGAAAAACTTCAGATAGCAGAAGAAGTTATCAAAAGGCCCAGAAGAAATGATAAATTCTTAACCATTAATCATGTGGAGTCAGCAACTCCGGATCAGTGGTTCGACCTGATTCGTCCGCTTGCCGCCAACATTATCGCGATAGACAGCATAAAGTCGAAAAAATGGGATGTCAATATTCTTGCACCCTACATCACGATGAATCAAGATATCCAGCGTATCAATGCCGTTTCACAAAGCTTCGACAATAACAAATATTATAAATATGTCAATGCCGACTTCATTGTCTATAATCAAATACAAATGTTGCTGGGTATCGGCAATGAAGAGACTTTACAACGCGCCGACTCGTTGATTCAGATGTTTGCAAAAGCTAACGTTTCTAACCGTTTCCGCGATAAGTATCATCCGGAATATCTTGCCGACGTGATACAATGTTACTATAACAAGGCTTTCATCAGCGATACAGCTCTCGCCAACCGTATTAAGTCGACCAACCTGATTAATTACTTCGTCATCAATTTGAGCATTGCCCACGAACATTATTACAGCAACGGCAGCTATACGGCTACAGTGCGCAGTTATATCAAAGACTGTCATGACAGCATCCCGTCTTTCGAGAAACAGACCGGTAACGAAATAGAAAAACTCTATTTCACGGCTGTTACAGAAGGTAGATACGCAGACTTTATCGGCAACGAGATATCAACAGACCCTGCCGTGTCAGCCCAGTACAGGGAAATGTATATAGAAAAGGCTAAACAAGCTTTGGTAGAACTATTCAAGAAGAATCCCTCTTTCATCGGAATTTGCCAGGGTGACCGTTATATCCGCGGTATCTACAGCAACAACCGCAAGGAAAAAGAAAAATACGATTACTATCTTGAAGCCGTCGAAATGTATATCGACGATTGGATGAAAGAAAATAGCAATGTCAACGAATAATGTATCTTTGAGAACAATGAAAAGTCTATCATATCAAAAAATAGTATTTATTATCATCTTATGGATATTTCCGGCATGGATTGCAACCACNTTGGGTGCACCTATACCGGATTCAGACAAAGAGGAGGAAGAGGCTTTCGACATTCCCTCTCACCTCATCATGCGGCTTTACCGGACCCCGGACAAGCACCCATTCGTCTCATCCTGGTATGACAACTTGACATTGTCGGCTTACTGGGCACCTGATTTCTTATGGGAGCAGGCACAGTATCGCTTTAATGCCCCCTCTTTCGGTTTGGCCCTTACAAAGGAATTCAACGCCTACAGCGCATGGCGGTTGGGTGCACAATACTCCTCTCCAGAGTATGACAATCCTATATATGATCCCGACAAACAAGGTTACAAAATAAAACGGTTAGGATTATCATTGGATTACTTATGGAATATGACCGCTTTTTATGGAGGAAACGACCGTAGCCGTCATGTCCATTGGTTGCTGTCCACAGGCCTTTCCGGCGGTATCGCCCAAGCCGACGGAAATGTAAAATCGGTCACCACAGACAAAAAACATGAATCCATCTCTTTAACAGGAAGGAAGCCTTATGTCGGTGCCTACCTCGGTCTGCAATTCAGAAAGACTTTCTCCCCACGTGTAAGCTTCTTCCTGGAACCCCGCGCCAATCTCTGGAAGGATGAATACGATATGGGCAAAAATTTCCAGCAGGTCGACTTCGGATTGAGCGGTCTCGCCGGTTTCTCTTATAAGATGACAGGCGACCCCTATCTTATCAGTACCGGTAATGACAGCGCCAGCTATTCCGACAACTTCTTCATTCAACTCGGAGGAGGTCTCACCGTGGCACAGGATGCGCAAACCTTTGGTCTCCCATCTTCCAAAGGACCTGGAATCAATATGTCCATCGCCGTCGGAAAATGGTTAAGCCCAACATTCGGTGTACGCTTTGGAGCGTTTGAGAATGTCTTTGAATATGCCATAGAAAAAGAGATTACACGCTACAACCAAATGCGTGGCGGCCGTGCCGAATTTCTTATCAACCCCATTCAACTCCTGACAAATCGTGTTGCCTTTGGCCATTTCGGAGTAGACCTCTCTGCCGGTGTTGAAGGAGGCTTGCTGAAAAAACATCGCGGCAAAGGCACCAGCGATTACATCAATGCCAATTACCTTGGTATCACTATGGCCGGTCAGGTCAAATATTTTGTTAGCCGCAACACGGCCCTATTTGCCGAAGGACGTCTCACCTCAGCCAACTACACTCACAATGGAACCGACTACACCGATAAAATTCTTTCCGGTAATGTGGGTATCGAGCTTTATCAAAGTTTCTTTGACCGCTACTATGGCCGATACAGAGAGAATAGTGTCGACCTGACTAACCATAACTGGTTTATTGAATTTGCCGGCAACATTGCACAACCTGTTCACTTCGGAGAATGCTTTGTCCATTACACCAGCCCCGGTGTCAGCTTTGGCGGAGGTTATCATTTCGACGACTTCCAATCCGTGCGATTAAGAGGAGAGTTTACTCCCTTGCGTGGTGTTGACAGCCGTAAGGGTGGAAACTACAAATTCATCACCATGCTTGCTCCCAACTACATGTTCTCACTCACCAATGCCTGGATGGGCATCAATCCTTACCGGCATGTGGATCTGCGGGCTACAATGGGTCCCCTCGTTTTGCTTCACGATGTCTCCAACATACGAGATATCACAGTTGGTTGGGGTGGTGAATTCGGCCTCCAGTTGCTCAATCGTATCAACAAAAACTGGGAACTTTTTGCCGAACCGCGATTCCAAATCATGAACGATTATACCAACCAATGGAATCTTGCCCTGGGTACAAGCTATACCTTCGATTTCACAGAATATTTCCCGGAGGAAACAACGGAAACGGTCCGCATCAAACGTCCTGTAAGACCCAAATACTGGTATATGCAGATGCTTTTCGGCGGTCAGGCAATGATGTTTGATGTCTCAAACACCAGTTTGAAGAAATTCCAGAAACCCGGTTCATTCACGCTGACATTCGGCCGCTATACCAAGGCGGACGTCCTTGCCCTACAAGGTTCTATCTTCAAACAAAGAATGAATCTTACCGGCACATATCCTACCGAATATTTCGGCGGACGTCTGGAAAGTTCTTTCAATCTTTTCCACGCATTGTTTTCTTCTCTTCGCGATGCGCGATTTGACTGGACCGTCTCTGCCGGTATCGAGGCCGGCCGTCTTTCCAACATTTACGGAAAGAATTCCAAGCATCCGGAGAATTTCGATTATAACTTAGGAATCACCGGAGCCTCCCAGCTTCGTTACCGAATCACTAACCGCACTTGGCTTTTGGGAGAATTGCGTGCACAAGTGCTCCATGCTAACACCGTAAAGGCCCCAATACAGCTGCAAGGCGGTATACAATACGACCTTCGTGAGTCCGTACGGGAAGATCTGAATTACATCAAAAACCGCTGGTATATATATGGTGCTGCAGGATTCCTCAATGAATGGGGCGAGATTCTGGAAGCCGGTACCGGTGTCAACATCAACCGCATGAACGGTCTGCGATTGTCTGCAACACTGGCCAAAAGCGATAAGAGCCAGGAAGCATTGGACAAAAACCGGCTGTCGCTGTCGACCGACTACTTGTTTAATGTGTCGCAGGCCATATTCGGCATCGATGATGACCGTATTGTCGACATCGGCCTGTTGGGCGGCGCCAATCTNNNCATGTACGNTGCAGGTGTCGCAATGAGAANCGGTGAATTGGATCGNTTGTTCCATATTTCCAGCCATGTAGGCTTCAACGCAGGCACCCAGATCTCAGCAAAAGTAGGAGAACTGCTTGCCTTGTACATCGAACCGCGGCTTAATATCCAACCCTATGACAATAAACTGACATCACAGGGTAAAAACAAGTATAACTTCGTNTCCATGGCCGGTCTCCGTGTCAACTTCAATCCCTACAAGAAAGCAGTCAGCGACATGGCCGATGAACTCATGGAGAAAAGATATCTGCAAATCTCCGCCCGTGTACAACCTGCTTTCATAAGCAACAAAAANCTCGACATCAAGAAGAACTTCGGTTCCGGCATGGAACTGACCTACGGCCGATGGTTCAACAGATACTTAGGCTATCAGGCCGGGCTCTACTTCGTNGGTTATGAAAACGGCAACCCGAAATCCAATAAAACAACCACATTGGGTATCCGGCCGGAACTTATATTCAATCTATCGTCGGCTATAAACCCGGAATGGGCTGACAAACCGCTTAGCATGGTAGTTTCTGCCGGTATGGAAGTAGGTAACTGCCGGCAAAATCAAAAAGATGAATCCAAAAAGGCTGCCACCGCAGGCGGACAATTGCGTTATCGGTTGCCGAACCAAATTGTAAGCCTCGTAGCCGGTGCACGCGCATCATTCTATAGTTTCGACTACGGCCGCTACTTCGCTCCTATCAGCGGAGAATTAGGAATTCAGTTGAATATGGTTAAAGCCAACAACAGACAGGCCTCCGGCCCACACNATCAATGCCGACATGGACCGCAATTATGTACAATTGGCGTTCCGTTATCAGCCTCTCATCCTGAACCGCAGCGGTATCGATCTGACCTACGGCCGATGGTTAAATGAATACTGGACAGGTCAAATGGGCATATTCTATGACAAATACCTCGATAAGAATCAAAAAGCCCTTCACACGATAGGATTACGACCGGAAATCGGTCTCAACCTGCTCAGGGTTCTCAATCCTTACGCTATGGATCAGTCATTGGAAGCTGTCGCCACCGTCGGATTCGAAACAGGTAGCGTCAACTATAAAAACTTCAAGAAATTCAGCTTCGGATACACGGCCGGAGGCCAACTGCGCTATCGCTTCCCGTCTACTCCGTTGGGTATCGCTGTCGGCGGTCGCATGTCACTCATCAAAAGTAACAATAATAAATCAATCATGCACAACCGCATGGCCCCCATCAGTGGAGAAGCCGCTATACAGTATCATTTCAAATAATAAAAATGAGGCAACATTCAAAAGCATCCTGCCAGAAATGGCAGGATGCTTTTATTTTATATGATTCCATACAATCGGAACAGCAACATTCTCAATCTGTGAACATCAGAAAAAACAGCATCCATATCCACACATCGAAATGATGCGTGCCATTGAAAAGGCAACTCCTCATTCCATCCGAACAGAAGATTTTATAGATTTTTGTAAAATTATCTTGCTAATAAAAGATTATTCTGATATATTTGCGACGCGAAACATAATCCTTTTGCTTTTTTCTCTGTCAAAGAGATCATCCAATACAGAAATCAAACAATTTCTTATTTCAACGAAAATATGATGAAAAAAATTCTACCCGTATTCCTGAGCATTCTGCTCTGTGCATTGAATATTACCGATACTTTCGCAGAAGAATTGTATCTGGGTTATTGCGAAGGGCAAATTGCCAATGGAACCGATATCGGCCAAATTGTCGGAAAAATAGGTTCCGGCACGGTCGAAGTGGCTATCTGCATTCCGGCCGAAGATCTTACCACGCTGGTCGGCAACAAAATTACAAAAATCCGTGCAGGCCTACCGGCCGTAAGCAAACTACCGGACACCTTATGCGGCTGGATACGCCTGACCAAAGAAGGTAAGAATATCATCAAGAGTACCGATACCCCGGTAGCCGCCGGATGGAATGAACTGATTTTAGAAACGCCTCTGACAATCGCCGATACGGCTGACATCTGGATCGGGTTTTCATGGACACAGAGCGCCAAGCTCAACATCATCTCCCTGGCCGGTCCCACAAATTCCAACTGAGCATGGGTTAATAAAGGCGGCTTATGGAGCAGCCTCGCCAAAGAAAATTACGGTTCTTTAGCCATAGAAGGAGTTGTCGAAGGCGATAACCTTCCTCAATATGACCTTGCGCTGACCTCTTGCGAGTTGCTCTCCGCCAAAATCCGGCGCGGCAAAACCATCCTGGTTCAAGGCCATGTAAAGAACAATGCCCTGCATTCGGTCGACAATTTTCTATTCGACTATTCCATCAATGGAAAATCCGCCGGAACGGCCGTCATCAACCATCCTCTTGCCTACAGAGAAGAGTGCGATTTCTCTTTTGAAATCCCCACCGACGAAATAGAAACCGCCGACAACATTCCGCTCGATATCACACTGAAAGTTGCCGACAACATCGCCGACGAAAATCCCGCAAACAATCAGGCATCTTTCTCATTCA
>WFLX010102524.1_pt1 | contig 19968 bp, 15 predicted proteins | sample 4967041 | NCBI WGS metagenome assembly WFLX01 (sample SAMN12857096, study PRJNA449069) | gut metagenome | isolation source: stool from male and female vole | host: Microtus ochrogaster | place: USA:Florida | collected 2017
TAAAAACATAGATTATAGGAAAAAAAAATAAAAATTAGACTAAATGAAGAACATGAAGTACAATCGACCATGCCTAGTTGAAAATAATGCTTTATACGAATATTATCACAGAAAATAATATAAAGCAAGGGGATTAATTCTATTAGGATTTTCTTAGCCTTTAAATATTCCCATGCGCCATCTCCATTCCGCACTCCATCAAAGATTTTTATATTTCATACGCAAGAATATATGACGCTTTCCGATGATAGGCAATACGTCAGAAATATCACAATTTCTATTTTTAATAAGATTTCTTGTTTCTTTTGGATCACTTTTTCTATTATAGACTGCTTTTACTTTATCAAAGTCTATATCTTCATCCAGTTTACATTCTAAACTGATTCTCCACTGTTCATCAATGTAAGTATACCAAATTGGTTTACATCTGATATCCGGGCAACCCGGACCCGCATACTCACAAAGGATATAATCTCTTGCTTTGCCATTTTCAATGAAGTTTTCCGGATGAGTCATAAGCAACAAAAGATCTTGTGCTGAATACAACCCGGATAGTTGCTTTTTGTCTTTTCCATTAAAATAAATAAAAGGAATATGAAATGCCTCTGTGTAAGTTTGATTATATATCATCGGGCGAGGCGGTTTATAAAGAGAAGGGAATCCATGATCTGCCGTGATCATTAATTCAAAATCAATGTTTTCCGCTTGCAATTTTGAGTAGAAATCTTTTATTTTATTATCTATATAATTTGCACTTAAGTCCGCAATAATGTTTCCTTCATATTCTTCATCTAATCTGTCAAGCAAACGGAAGGCCTGTTCAAACTCCCCATCCAAAATTTCCTTATTACTGCAATCAACAGAATGAAAAACCGTTGGCAGATGAAAATCCTGGACCTGGATATATGTAANAACAGATTGACCTGACCTGTTGNCCNCTTTANATTTTTCAAAGGCATAATCAAGCTGCAATTGCATAGATACCTCAGTTTTGGCATATTCATCAGTATCACTTAAATAATTCTTTAACCATTTATTTTGATAATATTCTTTGTAATTATATAATAAATCCCTGGCACTTTTGATTCCATTCTGTTCACTTCTTGCAACAGAAAAAACATATGCAGGATCTATCGTTTTTTTAGAGATTGCTTTTGAATATTTTTTTTGATATTCTTTTAGTCTGCTTTCATATTTCTCAATTAAGTATTGCTGATTTTCTANTTTTTTTCTTACATGATAGCTTTTGCTTATTTTCANNAGATTATGTTCTTTTCCNGCTTNANATAANGNNAATAAATATAATAACTTATTTTCGCAAAAGGATACGTATTCATTTTTTAATTCTGCTTGTATTTTTGATATATTGTCCAAATCCACCCAAGGCAGTATTAATGTACATTCCTTATCTTTTGCCAAAAGTTTTCTGATTTGTTCCATCCATGTTTCAAATGATTCTTCAAGCAGCAAACAACATATTTCCTGATCTTTTTCTGACAATCCGGTGCTTGCTTTTTTTTGGGAAAAATAAGAAAAACGATATGTGTATAGAATATTAAAATTAAATAATCTTGTGTACCAGAATTCATCAACACCTTTTAAATATCCCACAGAATATACATAAGGTGAATATTGTGAAATCGTATAAAAACCTTTTTCCCTCATGGCATCAAAGATGGTTTGTTTCACAGTCCCGTTTCCAAGCATATATCCGCCTGAGTCAAAAGTGTTTTCACCGGATAACAAAGAAACCAGCGCCGCCTCCGTATAGGGAGCCTGTGCATACATTTCATTAATCACTATACTCTCAGCACTTAACTTTTTCAAAAATGGGGTGACTGTTTCATTAGCAATTTTATGATTTAGAATATTATAACAAAAGGNATCTATNANAAGACAAAAAATATTTTTCNTATATTTTTCCTCTCTTTATTGTTTATTTGCTTCTTTATCATATTAAATTCATTTGTTTTTCCATACATAATCCAACACACAACATTAACTGCAGCAAAAATACTAACAGCCTTGATCACCCACTCCATCCAGGTAACTGCTTTCCATATGGTTCCAACCCATCTGACAGCATATAAAACAATAATTAATCCAACCCAATCAACGATTCGTCTTTTAAAATAGGAACTTGCTTTTTTTTGAAAACACTCTCTATAGAGAATATTGGGTTCATACCAATAATAAGTTAACAACATAGAAATAACAGTAGCANCCAANACACCCCCCAGCGAAAGCCAANGTNCCAGCAGGATCGANAATATAACATTNATAAATGCAGCCGCAAGCATAGCATATTTTGTTTTTCTATACAACCCCAATGCCTCCCTGTACGTAAATATCGGCTGCATAGAACAACTAAGAAACAAAATTAACGTCTTGCTTATAACGGTAAAATTATCCAATGCATATTTTTCACCAAGCCAAAGAACAACAAATTCATCAGACAACGCATAAAAGCAGCCGGAAAACACAACAGCAATCCACGCTGCTGTCATAAGCATAATATTAAATATTTTCTCCCTTTGTTCAACGCCTTCCGTCTCAACCAGATTTCCTACTCCGGCAGTCAGGCTGGAAAAGATAATTGTATAGAATGAAGCAAGTCCTATCGTAATTGTATTATAANTTGCCANATATCCTACCCACACAGTACCTATAACTGATGAGATGATAATACTATCTGTTGAATTTAATAATACAGACGACAGCTTATAGATAAAACCCGATTTTATCGTCTCTTTCATTTCACTTATTTCTTTTTCCGAAAGATCACTTGATTCTTTCTTTATGTAAGGATAATCACGTTCTGCTCTCTTGGATAACAAATAGTTTTTAGCCAGATTAATTACCACGCGGGCCAAAAGATAAAGGACAAGATTCTTATACAAAATAATAATAACAATCTGTACCATTGTGATCAGCAATTCTGCAAACATATTATATTTTGTAGGAATATAACCTTNTTGTGCAGCTGTCAACAATGTATTCTTATAGACAAAAAAATAAGAAAATACCGTATCCGCCAAAAAAATCATATATAAAACATACAGANTATCTACCGGNAAATCAGTATTAATTATAAANTTCAAAAATNNAATNAGCAAAATGCCAATTACTAAAACCACTAGGNAAATTATGTTGTAAATTTTCTTATAAAACCGTATTAAAGCACNNATCTNACTCTCATCATTATTAGCCAAAGGTTTATAAAAGCTATAACCAACAACATGATTTAATCCCAGCTCTGTCAACGACAAAATTTGGATTACGTTCGTAAATACACCATTCACGCCCAGTAGTTCTTCACCCAGATATTGAATAAAGATTGAACGTAGTATAAATTCAGCAATAATAGTAACTAATTTGCTGAGATACCCCAGNGTTATATTAAGTTTTGCATAATACGTCCTTGTTTGTTTCATTATTTTCTTAGCAGCCAACTCTTCCTATAATCTGTTTTATATAGCTTTCNTTGTTNCATTCTTCAACCAANTTCCCCGTCCGAAGATTCAAAAGTATACTTACCTTTCACTTTACACTGTTCTTTAGCATTCATTTGATACCATTCATATTCCATATCAAGATTTCCCATATCAAGACACCGTATCCCCTGAAAAGATAAATCATATGAGAGTACCGTTGCCGTAGGTCCCAATACGCAAAATATCAATTGATCCGAATAATGTTTCTTGATTTCACGTAAAATTTCATCATAAAATCCGAAAGCATCTGTCGCCGGGCATAAGATTCTTTCAATTTGGGCTGCATTTGACAACAAATCATTGCCAACGCCAAATCTTGATTTTTCTCCTTCCACAATCAAAATTCTTTTATCATTCCAAATGCGTTTCCATTGCTGCAAATATAATAAAAAATCACCTTTTCTTTTACGATTGATAAATATCCTTGTAACCTGACTATCAAAATAATTTAAGTCCAGATTCAAATGGGGAATAATATTTTTTGCATTTTTTGCCCAGTAATCGCACCAAAAACATCTTGATTTATATGTATAACCGCGCAATGAAATCAATTCAAAAGGAATCGAAATCAGCTGATCCCTTCCCGGATGTTCACATTTCAAAATTTCTTGTAATCTTTCTGCCAATTGCTCATCATATTTTTGAAATTCTATCCCCTGTCCATTAATNANCTGAAATTCCCCGTCTCNAAATCGAATGNTTNANCCGTNATTTCCTANTTGNCNTAATGTTTCTNCTGTTCCAATAATATTTATTTTTGTCTTCCGGTTTATGTTTTGATATTTGATATAGTTAATGACATACTTCAAAAAAATTTTTAATTTTACAATCATATTTTCTCCACAATCTCAATCAACAGCTGGTATTTTTCCTTAAAATCGACGTAAAAATACTCTTCTTTTTCTCCCAATAAAATTTCCTGATAAAAACCCCCGAATTCTTTTGTTGATTTCATCATTATAATCTTAGTGTTTCCTTTGATCCAGTCATATACACCGGCAACTTTATGATTTAAATTTGAAAGTACTGCAACCGGCATCCCTGCCAGATAACCAAATACCATACCATGCAATCGATCTGTTATTAATAGATTTGCCTTTGCAAATTCTTCTATTTTATCTTCCACTAATTTCTTTCGTTTTTCTGGGTGAACAAAAATATTCTGAACTGTATCCGTTTGTATGATTTCTATATCCGGGTTCAAGGAGTAAAGATTATGAATCAAATCCTTAATATCGTCATTGGAGATCATTTTTTCTTTATCTGACCGCATACAGAATATAGCTTTATTACTATCTTTTTTTATTTTCATTTTTAATGGTTCCAAAAATAAAACCATATCCGGAATCAAAAGCATTTTTGCAGGAATTAACTTATTATAATATTTTCGATAGGAAAATTTTTCTCTTGCACAAATAACAACATTACTGCATTTTTTAAGCGCAGAATTAAACTCATCAAGCAAACTGTCGTTATCACCGAAATCAATGGTTTGCGGCAAAATAATAATCTCATTTCCCGAAAAAACATGTAAAATTTGAAGAAGCATTTCATGTTCCTCCGGCCAAAGAACACCTATAAAACCTCCTCCATGTACATACACTCTTCCGGAACCGATCAGTAATTTCCACAAATTAATATATTTAGATACATATGGAGACGGAACTTCAACCGTCCGATAACCCAACTTCTGAAAAAAAACGTATTCCGAATATGCAATTGCCTGATCTCCCAGATTGCCATGANGCGGCGTACCAAGTAAAATTNCTGTTTNTTTTCTCCTGCATCCCCAAAAAACTTTAATTACTATACCGAAAAAAAACAATCGAAACTTTATAAAATCTATTAAATGCTTCATATTTACAATGTTTCCTTTTGCCAATGATAGCTGATGAATTGGATTTTACTGATGATACAATATCCATAATTTTATTGCTCTTAAATCAAAGGTCTTTAATAAAGAGCGAAAAAGCCATGTATATATCTCTTTAAATTGTTCTTCCTTATTCTTTTGTTCACAAAGTATTTCTTTAAATATGAGATATGCCATACGCAAGGTAGCCTTGTATAACTGTTTGTAATTTCGTTCTAAAAAGAAATTGCATCTCTCTTTCAACGCATAAACAGCATCTATGTGCTTCTTTTTTTGACTGCCACCCATGATACTGTCAGCTCTTTGGTTATACATATATAATGGTTCCGATATTACAGCCAAGCGCTCTGCCTTACTGATCAAAATATGGGCAATGAACTCATCTTCATTTTTTTTCCCAACCGGATAGCGGAGTTCTTCAAATAAATGTTTACGATATAACTTATTCCACGCCGTCACATATTTCCAGTAAGGATAGGAAAATCCGTCCAACCTTTGAAATGCCTGCTCTTTATTTAGCACTTCCGTCTCAAGTTTCGGATATTCTTGATGACTTATTTCTTCCCCAGCTTCCATGATACATTCACAGTCGCATATACTGATCTGTGCATCATTTTTTAATAAAACTTCCAAAAGCCTTTCATACATATTTTCAACAATATAATCATCACTGTCAACAAAACCAAGCAATTCACCATTTGCCATATTGATTCCGGTATTTCGCGCACCAGACAATCCCTGATTCTTCTGGTGAACAACTCTTACCCGTGAATCTTTTTCCCTATAAATATCACATATAACGCCGCTATCATCCGTAGAACCGTCATCTACAAGAATGATTTCCAGATTCCTATATGTTTGTCCGATAATGCTGTCCAGACATTTGTTTAAATATTTTTCAACATTATAAACTGGTACAACAACTGATATTAACGGTTTCTGATTCATTACTTTCTCACCTTTTGAACCCGATATGGTTTCTATTTTGAATATTCTTGATAAAGCAAAACCAGTTTTTGCATACCCATATGTTCCATTTTATTTCTCAGTGATTTTTTCACCCGGATCAAATGATGTAAGCAATTCCAACGTTTTCTTTTAATCAACCATAAATATGATCTGTCCCTGAGACTCATTGTCTGAATATACGGGTTCTGATACCATGAAGGATATCGAAGTTCAATATAACGAAACATTTTCATTGCATATTCTGACTTCGCATCTTGGTCTAATATTTTGGGAAAATTAAATAACAGGGTATTTTTAATCACATACGCCTCAAATATTGCTGCAAAGGCTGCATCAAATAAAGGATGTCTTATTAAGTATCTTCTTGCCGCCTCCAAAGAAGCAATCATATCGTATAGCTTCTTGGGAGAATCATCAGCCGAAGTAGACCCGTTTCTCCTGCGATATATATATAAGGGTTTATCTATCCAATAAACATTTTCAATATTAATGACCAGTTGTGGCAAATGCCCTATATCCTCATAAAAATGCTTCGGTATATAAAAGGAATGTCCTTTATCCATAATCTCTCTTGAGAAAACTTTCCCAGGCACATACCATGGTAATTTCAACAAATTGACCGGCTTATATTTCTCTTCAAAAGAATAAATTGACTCTCCGTATTTTTTTGTATCTTCATAATAATGTCGCATATTTACAGCGATCATATCTTTTGTGGTAATGTTATTAATTTGATCATCAACATACCGAAAGAAATCTTTATCAAGGAAATCATCCCCATCAAGAAATGAAATCCATTTTCCCTGCGCCTTTAAAGCGCCATTTTGCCTTGCCATTAACGGGCCCTGATTGTTTTGCCTAAAAACTCTGATGTTTTTATATCTTTTCGCTAAGTTCAAAGCAATGTCAAAAGAATGATCATCGGAGCCATCATCCATTACAATAATTTCACATTTATCTCCGCCCGCCTTTATGACAGATAATATACTTTCTTCTAAATATTTTTCAATATTATAAGAAATTATAATTACAGAATACTTAATATCCGCGTCCATTCTATTGTGCTCTTTACTTTCTTAATTTTTATAATGCCATTACTTACCATTTATTCTGACAGATATCCCAGCAGCTTCCCTGCTTCCCTTTCCCAGGAATATTCCTCCGCCTGTTTTCTTCCGCTTTTCGATATTTTTGACTTCATCTCCACCAAATTATCATTTATATTGCATAAAGCATTTTTCAGACTGTCTATATCATTATTTTTAAAATATATGGCTGCATTCCCCAACACTTCCGGTAAAGACGCCGCATCCGAGGAAAGCACCGGCGTTCCACATGCCATCGCCTCTAATGGAGGAAGTCCAAATCCTTCATATTGGGAGGGGAAAACAAAAAAATCAGCTCCGGAATAAAGATAGGGAATATCTTCTTCCTGTATAAATCCTGTGATATATATTTTTTCTCTAACTGAATTTTCAATGGTATCCAGAAATTTTTCCATTTTCCAGCCCATCCTGCCGGCCAGAAGCAGCGGACGTGTTAATTTACCTTGCAGGATCAATTCCTGATAAGCTCTTAACAGTAATTCGAGATTTTTTCTGGGTTCCAGTGTTGATAGGGATAAAATATAATTATCCGGCAAATGATACTTTTCTCTGATCCCCTGCCAGACAGCTTCCTCTTTTATGTAATTCTGAAATTTATCATCCGTTCCGCAATGGATCTTCCATATCTTTTCTTTGGGATACTGCAGCCTGTCCTGAATCCTTTCCTTAGAAAATTCAGATATCGTAATGATATTTCTGCATTTCTTCATTGCAATCCAATGTGATATTCTAAAGTACCATTTACTAAGGCTTTTCATTGTTTCAGGACAATCCCAGCAGGATATATCATGAATCGTACTGATCATGTTTCTTTTAAATAACAAAATCGGAACCGGAAATGCCAAAAAAATATAATAATCCGCATCCATTGTCCCAAGTAACAGAGGTAACCTTATTTGATTAAAAACAAGCTTATTTTTTCCTCTTATTTCTACATCCGTTACATTACTCCGCCCGGTCTCATTTTTAAATAACGGATGTACCTGATTCTTAAATACAAGGATAAAGCTGTATTCCTCTCTTTTGATCATCTCTAATGCCAAACTTGCTGCATACCGCTCTATACCCGAAAAGTTGTCATCAAGTGCTGTTAAATCAACCAAGATTTTCATTTAACGCCCCTCTGCTATATCCCCTTCACTCTTTTCATAAACATGTCCATGATATCGCGCGCCGTATTATCCCAGGAAAATTTTTTCACCTGCAGTTCCATCTTTTTACTCAATTCTTCCGCTTCTTCAATCGACATACTGCAAATCTTATCTATGTTTTCAGCGATTCCATCGATATCAAAGGGATCATCCACATACAAAACCCCATCCCCTCCCACCTCGGGAAGCGATGAAACCCGGCTGGTAATCACAGGCAGCCCATATTCCATAGCTTCCAGAACAGGAATCCCAAACCCTTCATATATGGACGGGAACAGGAACAACTTCGCATTCCGGTAAAGATATCTTTTATCCTCCTCTGTAATATAGCCCGGCATAACAATATCTTCCTTGTATTCACTGCTTTCTGCCGCCTCGTAAATATCATCGCAGTTCCAACCACGTTTCCCTGCCAGAACCAGCTTTATAGTACTACCACTCCGCTCTTTATACTTTTCATAGGCCCGTATTATTGACAATACATTTTTTCTTGGTTCAATCGTACTGACAAAAAGGAAATACTCCTCCTCAAACTGCAGGCAAGCATTTATATTCCCGATATCGCCGTTCACGTTGTCAACAGCAGGTTCTGCACTTCCCCCGCAATAACAGACATTAATATTGTCTGCACTGATACCAAAAATCTCTGTAATATCATCTGCCGTAGCCTGCGATATTGCAATAATGCCATCCGCTCTTTTGCAGGCGCTTTCTGCTCTCAAATACAGCCTGACAGCGTTGGCGCGTTCAACCGTATCCGGGAACTTCCATGCTGCAAGGTCATAAATGGACACAAAGTATTTTGTTCCTTTCACTCTGGCCGGTAGCACAAAATTGGGTCCCCATAACACATCCAGTTTTAGTCTTTTCACAAGGTACGGCAGCCTTATGGTTCCCCATATCTTACTATTCCGAAAGTTTCCACTGTCCGTTACCATATGCCAGTTAGCCGGCAGCTGTAACCCTAAAAAAATTTCGCCATTAGCTAATAGATAGTACTCATCATCCGGATATTCTTTTATCCACACTTTGATCACTTCATGGATATATCTTCCTATCCCCGTCATCTTACCCTGATCAAAGACAAACGACCTGACATCTATTCCTATCTTCACTGTAAAACCATACCCGGCTGCCTCTGGGCTGCCTTACCTTTCCATATCCTTGTCCTTTATCCGAATCAGCAAAAAAAGACAGCAAAAGATGTCAAAAGACATCCAAGGATGGCAAAAGACATCCAAGGATGGCAAAAGACATCCAAGGATGTCTTATTACATGGCATACTGCTCCACAACCTTCTTCACTGCCCGGATCACATCCTCCACATCCTGATCCGTCATTGCCGGATAAAGCGGCAGGCTCATGATCCCTTCATAGACCTTCTCCGCCACCGGACAACATCCTTTCTGAAATCCAAGCTTTTGATAATGGGGGAACCAATACACCGGTACATAATGCACCTGTGGCTGTACGTTCTCCGCCGCCAAAGCATTAAAAAACTCCAGTCTGCTGCACTTTAGCCGATCAAGCGCCAGTCTGAGGATATATAGATGCCGGCAGGTATCCGACTGCGGGATCTCCTTCTGCACGATCAACTGCGGAATCCCGGCAAATGCCTCATTATACCGGTTTACGATCTGCCTTCTCCGCGCCTTGAACCGCTCGATCTTACTCAGCTGGCTCAATACCAGAGCCGACTGGAAGTCCGTCAGGCGGTAATTATATCCCAGTGAAACCTGTTCATAATACCATCCTTNCGGATGATCTTCCATCATCTGCGCTGCATCATGGGTGATCCCGTGGACATNCGCCAGATAGATCTTATCATAGAGATCCTTCCNGCTGGTCAGTACTGCGCCGCCCTCCCCGCCTGTAACCGTTTTGACCGGATGAAAGCTGAATGTGGTAATATCCGCCAGGCTTCCTACCATTTTCCCGTCATAACTGCTCCCGATGGAATGCGCCGCATCCTCAATGAACAAAAGATGATATTCATCACAGATCTTTCTGATCTCCTCGATCTCCACCACCTGTCCCGTAAAATCTACCGCCACAACAGCCTTGGTCTTTTCTGTAATATGCTCCCTGATACTCTTTGGAGAGATGTTGTAGGTATCAGGATCAATATCTGCAAATACCGGCGTCGCCCCACAATATAAAACACAGTTGGCACTGGCTGCAAAGGTGATGGGCGTCGTGATCACCTCATCCCCCGGGCCGATGCCTGCCGCTATACAGGCACAGTGTAATGCTGCCGTACCATTAGACACCGCCACGGCATATTTTGCTCCCGTATAATCGCACAGCGCCCGTTCCAGCTCATCTACCTTTGGTCCGCAGGTCAGATAATCGCTTTTCAATACATCGGTAACAGCCTGAATATCGTCTTCTTCGATACACTGTCTCCCATAAGAGATCTTATGTTCCCGAATCGGCGTACCTCCATGGATTGCCAGCTTTTCCATATCACATCTTACCTTTCTGTTAGACTGTCTTATCTTTAAATCTTATCTCAATTTATTATTTTTATTTATAGGCAATTGCAAAACTCTGACAAAATTCTTTTCTATTTTGTATTAATGATAAATACTGTGATTCTCATACTGCGCTTCCATCGTATACTGGATGGAAAGCCTCTTCAACTGCTTGATATCCACCTGAGAGAGCATAACCGAAGTATGCGCCTGACATCCCGCCAGCTTCGGCAGCTGTTCCAATGCCAGCGCTGCTTCTTCATGATCTGCCGCACTGATGGAAAGCGCAATCAGTACTTCATCCGTATGCAGCCTCGGATTCCGGCTGCCAAGATACGCCGTTTTCAGTCTCTGGATCGGCTCCAATGACTCCGGCGCAATAATATCCAGCTCCTGATCGATCCCTGCCAGAGCTTTTAACGCATTCAGCAACATCGCCGAAGTCGCCCCTAAAAGTGCAGAAGTCTTACCGGTAATCATCCGTCCGTCTTTCAGCTCCAGCGCTGCCGCCGGAGACTGCTTCAGCTCCGCAAGCTTTCTCGCCGCAACCACCACCTTGCGGTCAGTCACTGTAATACCGGCCTGATTCATGACCAGTTCGATCTTATATACCTCTTCTTCCTGATTATGCCCCTGCAGCAATCCGTTTAATGTATGAAAATACCGTCTGATGATCTCCTGTTTGGAAGCTTCCTGACAGATTTCATCATCACAGATACAGTTGCCTGCCATATTGACTCCCATATCCGTCGGCGACTGATACGGGCTCTTTCCATAGATTTTTTCAAAGATTGCCTTTAATACAGGAAAAATTTCCACATCTCTGTTATAATTTACAGTGGTTTTGCCATATGCCTCCATGTGAAACGGATCAATCATATTGATATCATTCAAATCCGCCGTTGCCGCCTCATATGCCAGATTAATGGGATGCTTCAATGGCACATTCCAGATCGGAAATGTTTCAAACTTTGCATACCCCGCATGGATCCCTCTCCTATGCTCATGATAAAGCTGCGACAGACAGGTCGCCATCTTTCCGCTTCCCGGTCCCGGTGCCGTAATTACAACCAATGGTCTTGTGGTTTCAATATAATCATTCTTTCCAAATCCCGCATCACTGACAATATGCGATACATTATTCGGGTAACCCTCAATAACATAATGCGTATATACGCGTATCCCCAGCTTGCAGAGACGCTGCTTAAAAAGATCGGCTCCGGTCTGTCCGGAATATTTTGTAATGACGACGCTTCCCACATACAGCCCCTTCTCCTCAAAGGCCTGCATCAGTCTGAGTACATCCAGATCATAGGTGATTCCCAGATCTCCCCTGATCTTATTTTTTTCGATATCTGCCGCACTGATAACAATCACGATCTCCGCCTGCTCCGACAGCTGCATCAGCAGCTGCAGCTTCGAGTCAGGATGAAATCCCGGCAGTACACGGGAGGCGTGATAATCATCAAACAGCTTCCCGCCAAATTCCAGATAAAGCTTGTCGTCGAACATCCCGATCCGTTCCCGTATGTTCTGCGACTGCATCTCCAGATATTTATGATTGTCAAATCCCAGTGTTTCTTCCATACTTTCCTCCGGCATCTCTCTATGTATTTCCTTTCTGTAATCAAAGTATAATAATGCTCGCACAGCTTAGATCATTGGCAAGATCATACACCTTACCGGTATTCACCACCATAACCTTCGGGCGAAGCACATAGTTTGGTACATTCTCAATCACGCGGGCCGTCTCACCGTTACTGAGTGCCACATCCGTCCCCACCGGATACAGAATCACACTTTCCAAAAAACATTTCATCGCCTTAAAATCAAGCTCGCCTGTCATGGACATGATCATCTCCACCGCATCTCTTGGGGAAAACGGTTTTTTATAAGGCCGCTCCGTAACCAAAGCATCATAGATATCCGCCACAGAGATGATCTTTGCAAACAAGGTGATCTTCTCTTCCGTTACCTTCATGGGATAACCTCTGCCATTGGTCTTCTCATGATGCTGCAGGACACCCAGCTTTACCTCTTGGGAAAGATCCTCTTTCTTCTCCAGAATATGATATCCGAAGACGGAATGCTGCTTCATCATCTCAAATTCCTCATCCGTCAACTTTCCAGCCTTATTCAGAACCTCATTCGGAATTTTAGACTTACCGATATCATGCAAAAGACCTGTAATGCCAATCTCGTATACCTGCTTATCATCCAAACCATACTTTCTGCCGACGATCATCGACATGGTAGCCACGTCCACGCTGTGCTTAAAAGTATATTCATCGCTGACCTTCAATGCGCTGATATCCACCGCCACCGCATCATTGTCCGAGATCGCCTTCATCAGGTCATCCGTTATGCTTCTGGAAGCATTGGTAAAATCCGCCGACTGCGTATCCTGATACAGATACTGGATCCCTTGGGCAACACGGTTGCGCACGCTCTCAGAAATCGTCACTTTGGCGGGATCCGCTACCTTCACCTTCTCAAATTTTTTCTGGACGGCTTCCGGCATCTTGACATCCTGCGGCTTAGCAGGTTCCTCGTCTTCCGTCCCTTCCCGGATATAGACGCCGTTCACACCGATCTTTTTTAATCCATCAATGTGAAAATCCTCCAAAGGAGTATTACGGGCAATCAAAACACGCCCGGCACGATCGATCATCGCCTGATCGATGATCATGCCCGGCTTTACAATTCTTATAGGAATAAACCTTCGCTTTACCAGTTGTCCGTCCATCCTTTCAATAAAATTAATCATCTATGATTTTTAAATCATAGATGATTAATTTTAACACACACATTTGTGAAACACAATCTTTTTTCACACTAATAACCATGCTGCCAGCCGTCACGGGTGCAATGCCTCTGTGATCTCCTCCAACTCTCCCTTTTCTTCTGTAGTCACAAATACGACGGTACCGTCTACAATCTCCGCATAATAATAAACCCCAGCCTTAGACCACCTTCTAATCATGAAATTAACTCCGTTAATCAGTATACTGGAAGACGATGAGTCTGCATTATAAAAATCAAGCAATTCCTCAAAATAACTTTGCGCCTCCCTCNTGCTGTCAAACTCCCCGAATATCAATATTGTACGCCNTTTATTANCTGTGTAANCAAGACAATCAACAAATTCCTCTTCGAGACTGTCAGAATCCTCATAACCCAGTTCCTCCACTGCCTCCGTAAATTCGGAAGCGCTCAAAGCCTCCTTTGGTGTCGATGCCATCTTAAGCATTTTAAACATAAAGAATCCTAAAACGCCCATCCCAAGCACCCACGAAACGATTAGCGTAATTATAAGGATCTTTACGCCCTTTCCCATGCCTTTTTTCGCATTTCCGTTCTGTAAAGGCGCATTAGGCACAGGCGGAGGATTTCCGCCATATGGATTTTGATTTGTGTTATTATCATCTGACAGATTGTTCATAGAATTTCTTTCCTCCTTTTCCCTTCCGCTTTGATAAAAGCAAAATAAACGCAAGCCGATATACTTGCGTTTATTTTATCATCCGTTCTTTGTTTCTGCAATAACCGTTATTCCACAATTTCGATCCTTACATTTCTGATCTGGATTTCCGCCTCGGAACCCCGGTTACCCATGTTAAATTCCAGACGTCCGTTATTATCATCTTTCTCTGTCATGGTAAAATCATAGGTGTAGGTCTGCCACTCGGGAGTCAGGGACAATAATGTATCTTCCAGATAGCGGATCCAGCCTGCCGTCGGAGCAGAAACGCATACGATCATATCACGCTCACTTGCAGCGCAGGCCTCAAACGTCAGCCTGTAATTTGTTCCCTTGATCATAGGAAGCTGCGGCTGGACCACCTGTACGGAATAATCGACGCTTCCGGCATTCTCCGTCGTAATAGTCATCACGCCGTCCGCAATGGAAGCGGCTCCTTCACCGCCCTCAAAAAGCAGGAAATACCAGTTTTCTTCATCATCCAACGGTTCTTCATCGGCAAAGTCACCGTTATAGATCAGATTACCGTCCGGAAGGATCTCCCGGAAAAGGGATTCCGGCTTCTCTACATTAGTGTCATACTCCGGCTTTTGATATACCCGCACATAATCAATTTCAAATTCCGCATTTTCAAAATCCGTAGTTTCATCCGGATTTCCGGGCCATGTACCGCCAACAGCCAGATTCATCTGTACAAAGAAAGTCTGGTTAAACGGTGCGGGATACGGCTTTTCGTCCTGTCCCGACTCTGCTGTAAACCAGTCGTTTACTGTAAGGACAAGATTATTGTCAATGTACCACCTCATTTCCCCTGGTTCCCATTCTACGGAATACTCATGAAAATCTTCCGCAAATGTTGTCCCGCTCAGCTGATAGATTCCCTGTTGTTCTGCATGAGGTTCTCCGTAATGAACTGTACAGTATGCAATATCTGTCTGATTTCCCAAGACTTCCATAATATCAATTTCGCCACATTTAGGCCATTGTCCATAATAGCTTTCGTCAGTAGGCATCATCCAGATTGCCGGCCAGAGTCCCTGTCCTTCCGGAACCTTTGCGCTGACAACTACCTTACCATACATAAAATCTTCTTTATTCTGGCTGGTAACTTTACCGGAGGTATAATAAGGATCTCCGTTTTCATCCTCGGTCATGATTGCCTTGATAACCAGCCTGCCGTCCCGGATAAAAACATTATCCGTACCCACGGTATATTCCTGCAGTTCTTCATTGGTCCAACCTGGTTCATGCGGCTCATAATTCCAGATAGATTCATCCAGCGCTGCGGCCTCAAATTCATCATGCCATAAAAGCTCATAGCCCGCCAGTTCGGGAACCTGCGTCTGTGCAACCTCCTCCGTATCGTCTGGAACCTGATCGGAAGAAACCGAACCGTTTCCGTCTGCGGAACCGTTACCGCCAGTTGCAGAATCGCCACAACCTGCCAACCATAAAGTCAGCGCCATAGCAGCCATTACAATAGAATACATTTTCTTTTTCATAGATAATACGCCACTCCTTTCCGGATATATGATTTGAATGATCTATCTTATTATGACAAAAATTCAGGGCACAGGATATCTTTTTCTTTACACTTTTGATGTTTCTGTGACATAATATACACGAAAGCAATGAGCAGTGCGCGAGTGAGTAAAACCATATGCCGNCGGANGCTTGCTTACGGGCNGTGTATGGTTNTGCGAGCGAGCATAGGGCGAAGCCCGTGAGNGAGATGGNGCAACGCGGAANCGAGCTCAGCACTGCGCAAGTGGATGAAACCATATGCCGCCGGAAGCTTGCTTACGGGCGGTGTATGGTTTTGCGAGCGAGCATAGGGCGAAGCCCGTGAGCGAGATGGAGCAACGCGGAATCGAAGATATTATCAACCCCAAAAAAGGAGACTGCAGATGGCAAATAAAAAAGAATTGGTTTACAGGGAATTCTTACAGCGGGAAAATAATATATTACGGGCGCCATACCGTCCGGAACTGGAATTTTATGCCGTGATCCAATCCGGAAATGTGGAAAGAGTAAAGCAGATGTGCACGGAAAGCCTTCTGGATAAACAGGGGCTTGGAATATTATCTCCGGATCCCTTAAAAAATATAAAATATCATTTTATCATTACCACAGCGCTGATTGCCCGGTATTGTATCGAGGGAGGAATGGAATTATCGGCAAGCTATGCACTAAGTGATTACTATATCATGGCAGCAGACCGATGCATCAGCCCGGCACAGGTCGCCGAGTTACACCCCCAGATGTGTATAGATTATGCGAAACGGATGAAAAAACTGCGCAAAGATAAGATCTGTTCCGGGCCCATAGTGAAATGTATCGATTATATTTATGAGAATCTGCACACCCGGATCACTGTAGATACCCTTGCGGAATATGTCGGTCTGAATCCTTCTTATCTGTCAAGGCTGTTCAAAAAGGAAACGGGAACGACAATCAGCAGCTATATTTCGGACAAAAAGATCGAAACGGCCCAAAATATGCTGCTGTATTCGGAATATTCCCCGGCTGAGATCGCCGCTATACTGGCTTTCCCAAATCAGAGTTATTTTTCTGCCGTATTTAAAAAGAGCTGCGGCATGTCTCCCCTGCAGTATCGTAAGGAAAATTACCGGGCAATGCCGTTTACAAAAGAAAATCTTTAATGCTTTTTGATTAACCTGCCTTTTTGTACAAACATTCTACAGCGGCAGACTATCCCTCACGCACAGCCCTCCCCAGCCGATACGCTCATCCGGATATTTCTGTATCCCTGAAAGCTTGCGTGCGCCCCGGATCAGATATGCCTTTACTTTCTCCCCATATAGGAAGCGGTCATTTCCCCTTACGATTCCCCATTCCATCAGCAGCGCCGCGCTGCCGGTGGCATAGGGGGCTGCAAAAGAAGTCCCCGTGAAACCGCCGTAACCCCCGCCGGACACTGCTGCCAGAACATTTACCCCCGGTGCGGCAATTTCCGGTTTGACCATAGCATTGGTAAACTGCGCAGATGCTGCCTCCCCTCCGGACACCGCATACCCCCTGCCGGAAAACGGTGCATACGACTGATAAACCGGATCATAGGCTCCGACGGTAATCATTCGGCTTGATGTGGAGGGAATCGTCAGTGTTCCGACCGGTTCCGACCGAAAAAATCCCGTATCCGCGCTTCTGGCGGAATAGGACGGCAGATAAAGATTAATTGCACCATTTTTTATTTTATATCCCGTAATCTCCAGATTCCAGATCCCAGTGGGCAGATACCCTTCCTTGGCAATAAAATCAAAATAGTATTCCTGTACATCGCTGTAAGGAAGCGGCGCGCCCAGAAAGACTAGAACCGTAATTCCGGAGATATTGATCCGCTGTGTTCCCACCTGATCCATCTGAAGCTCCCTGCGTTCTCCGTTGGGCGCCACCAGCGCAACCTGCATCACATCCGCATAACTTTTCCATAACTGGAGATTCAGCGATGGCTCATAATTACCCACGGACCAGGATATCTGCTTTTTTTCTTCTGTTATGGTGCCCGCATAATGACCGTTTGACGCCGCCTCATTGCCACTTCCCACACAGACCACATTCCTGCCGGCTTCCGACACATTATCCATAAACCGCTCCAAAAGACTTGTTCCCAGATGATTGCCATATACATTACCAAAACTTAAGTTGACCGCCAGCGGTTTATTCTCCCTTTCTGCATAGCGGACCATAAATGTCATGGCGCGCATCAGTTCCGTTGTTTTGGGAAAGGAATCCGGCAGCGGCACACCAAGCTTGACAATGATCAGGTCGCTGTCCGGTGCAACGCCAATGCCTCTTCCGGCGGCAATGGACGCCACCGCCGTTCCATGTCCGCTGGTATCCCTGCTCAGCTGTGTTCCCTCTGCCAGTGAAACATTCAACATTTCTCTTGTAAACAACACCCCTCTTGCAAACCCCTCCGGCGGCAGCCATCCCTTTTCCACATCCGGCTGCAGCGTCTGATCCCACAATGCCAGAATCCTGCTTTTCCCGTCCACGGTCAAAAATTCACTGTTGCGATAGTCGATCCCACTATCTGCAACTCCTACCAGCACGCCGCTGCCTGCAAGGCCAAGCCCAGACACGCGCATTCCCGCCATATACCCGCCGGTAAATGTCCCCGATGCATCCGGTGTATTCCCCACGATACCCACTCCCAACAGACAGATATCACGTCTTCCGTCTACCTGCTGAAAGTACAGCCGTTTGGGGACTTCTATATACTCCACTTCTTCCAGTCGGGAAAACGCCTGGATCAACCGTTCCGGAATGGTCACGATTGCATATCCCGCCAGAAGTTCCTCGATGATAGTCTCCTCTGAAGCCGCCTGCCGTAAATCTCCATGATATTTCACGATCAGCTCCCACCGTCTATCCGCCTCGTCATATCCGATTCCCAGATTCCGGGAACGGTCTCGTTCTTCCGGCGTCGCCTGCAGACTTAGATTCAAAAGATTTTCCAGTTTTTGATTATCCTCTTCCATACGCTGTACATCCATATCTTTCCTGCCTATCAAAATATGATTCTTCTAAATTCTATGCCCGTGTCCCTGCCGTCTAATACTTTTTGACAGATAATTACGAAATTCTGTCAAGATTCTTTCCCATTGTGCATCATTGACAATTCAACGCAGACACGAAGTTCCTTCTATTTCCTATCCCGCCCCTGTCTTCTAACCTTGCCATCCATTTATTTACTTACTTTATCCTTTCTTTGACATCTTACCGCACATGATGATAAAATAATAATGATACACCTATGATCGCTATGCCGTCTAACCAAACGGGAAATTGTATCAATAGGATCATCGGCAAGCAAAAATGAGGAAGCTTTGCAATATGAACAATTTTACCGAGCAGGCCAATATGGAATATCCGGTCGGCGTATATTATGTAGAATTAAATAAGATGTTTATGAATATTACTCCATGGCACTGGCATCCGGAACTGGAGATCAGCTTTGTCCGCTCCGGCACGGCGGTATTTGAGATCGGCGAAAACCAGATCACCGTCGAAAGCGGCTCCGCCATTCTGATCAACGGCGGGCGGCTCCATGCCATTACAGAAAAAAAAGACGCGGAAGCATCTGCTCCCNGCGTCATCTTATCCATTTTATTCCATCCGAATTACCTTTTTGATTCTATGNACTCTTTCCTTNCCACCANGTACGGAACGCCGATCATTAAANATCCGGAATTTCGTTATNCACTGTTTANGCCTGAGNACAACTGGGGAAAACGCGGTATCGACTGCATCAACGCGATCCTGACCGCGAATCTGAACCAGTCCTATGGACACGAACTGGTCACAAAGAGCCATTTGTGCAGCTTCTGGATACAGCTTCTGGAAAAAGCAGATATCTTTCTTAAAAATACAGACTCCTTTTCCCTTTCCACAAT
>WFLX010032738.1_pt1 | contig 19959 bp, 20 predicted proteins | sample 4967041 | NCBI WGS metagenome assembly WFLX01 (sample SAMN12857096, study PRJNA449069) | gut metagenome | isolation source: stool from male and female vole | host: Microtus ochrogaster | place: USA:Florida | collected 2017
CGCCATGGTGATGAGCAAAATGAAGATGGCAGACCGCAACAAGGGGCATTTCGACTACCACTTCTCCATGCGCGCCATTCTCTCCACGCTGGCAGGTGAAAGCGCCGACTCGCTCATCTTCTTTCCGCTGGCATTCTACCTGTTCCCGCTCCTCTTCACAGGAGAGCCGGCACTGACATTCGACATCATGCTGGGACTGATGGTCACACAGGTCATCGCCAAGACACTCTATGAGATTGTGGTGCTGCCCCTGACCATCCGCATCGTGAAATACGTGAAGCGCATCGAAGGCACAGACATCTACGACGACGGCATCAGCTACAGCGCATTCAAAATCAAAGATATATAAAATGAACAATAACCGAAACGACGAAGGGCTTACGGCTCTTGGCAAGAAGACAGAATACCGCCAAGACTATGCTCCCGAAGTGTTGGAGGCTTTCGACAACAAACACCCCGAAAACGACTATTGGGTACAGTTCAACTGCCCAGAGTTCACCTCGCTGTGCCCCATCACTGGTCAACCCGACTTCGCAAAGATACGCATCAGCTACCTGCCTGACCGCAAGATGGTGGAGAGCAAATCGCTGAAACTCTACCTCTTCTCCTTCCGCAACCATGGCGACTTCCACGAAGACTGCGTGAACATCATCATGAAGGACCTCATTCAACTAATGAATCCGAAGTATATCGAGGTCACAGGCATCTTCACTCCCCGTGGTGGCATCAGCATTTACCCTTACGCCAACTATGGTCGCAAGGGCACTAAGTATGAAGAGCTGGCGCAGTATCGGCTGATGAACCACGCCATCAAATAAGTCGCTCATAGCATTGAAAAAGCACCTTTTCCGAAACGAAAAGGTGCTTTTCTTATGCTTGCTTATAAAACTTCTCTCTGTCATGAAGGATGCCTGAGAGGTTGGTCGCAACCCATTGTACCAGATTGTCAAGTAATGGGGTCAATGACCTTGCCCGTTCCGTCAGCTCATATTCCACCCGTGGAGGCACCTCGGCATACGCATGGCGACATACAAATCCGTCGGCTTCGAGGTCGCGCAAAGTGCGAGTAAGCATTTTCTGTGAAATGTCAGGGATTGCCTGTTGGATTTCCTTGAAGCGCATCGGCTGACGTGCAGGCTCCAAGGTTAGTAATATCAAGATGCTCCAGCGGTCGCCAATGCGAGCAATGACGTTGCGGATGGGGCAGTCGGGAAAGTGCAGGTCTCTGATTTTTCCTTTTAGTTCCATAGCGGTTTAGCTGAGTTTTAGAATGAGTTTGCCTCCCGCACCGCCGTTTTCCAAGAGGGTGTGGGCTTCTGCGATTCGGTCAAGTGTAAATACACGAGTGTAGAGCGGACGGATGTGTGCCTTGTTGATAAGCGCAAACACATTGGCAATGGCTTGCTTTGATGGGAAATTGGAGAAAAATCCCGTAAGGAACACCCCGTTGGGGATGTACTTAATGGGGTCGAAATGTGCTACGGTGAAGACGTTGCCAAGAATACCCGTGTTGCAGACATAGCCAGGACGGCTAACGGCCAGCAGCGAGTCGTGCAAAGTCTTGGGACCTACAAGTTCGAGTAGCTTGTTAGGACGAACCTGCATGGGCTGTTGGCTCAGGCATTCATCATCCATGACGCAGTGGTCGGCACCAAGCTCACGCAGACGTTCAAAAGACGATTCCCGACGGGCGGCTGCAATGACGGTGGCACCAAGAGCCTTTGCCAACTGAATGGCAGCCTGCCCGACGGTGCTGGTTGCTCCACGAATCAACAGGATGTCATGTTCGTTCAGCATCAGACCCTCCACCAACGAGCCGTAAGCCGTGAAGTAAGTCTCAGGCACAGCGGCAAGGGAGAGCCAGTCGAGGTCAGTCTCCACTCTAAAAACGTGTGTGGCAGGAAGCAAGGCATACTCAGCATAGCTGCCGTTGAAGGACCTGCCCATGCCGCCCATCAGTGCTACCACTCGGTCTCCTTTCTGCAAAGCCGAATCGGAGGGGTCAGCCACTTCGCCCACACATTCGATGCCTGGCACCACAGGCGTGTTGATGTAGTCGTTGTCAGCCTCGAACATACGCAGCAACGCCTCCGAGTGGTTCAGTCCTGCAGCATGCACTTTCACCAACACCCATCCCTTCCTCACTTCGGGCACGGGAACCTCGCTCACCTGCAAGTCCTCAGCCTTGCAACAACCGTTAATGACAATAGCCTTCATATTTCCTTCCAACACTGCGGGTCAGCCGCATAAAAGTTCTTGGTGTATCCGTATGCCACCGCTGGACAGCCTCGGCAGAAGCGGAGGAGTTCGCATTGGCGACATTTCTCGAACCGTTCGTGCTGGCGATATAGTTCCATCTTCTTGCCGTGGAACACATCGCAAAGTTCTTCCTCCACCACACCCACATAGCTGTCGAAGCGTCGGCAAGCCATCAAGCGACCTTCGGCAGAAATGGTAAAGTGGCAGTTGCCGCAGTTGCAACCGTCATAGATGGTGTCCTCGTCAAGTCCTTCTGGAATCTTGAACAGCCCTTTCTCATACAGAAAAAGCGTCCAAAGGTGGTCTTTCAGATTGAACGTCGTATTGCTGTCTTTGTACTGCTCAAACTTCGCCCAACATTGGGAAAGAAAGTCGCGATAACGCGCTGGTTCGATGTGCCATGTGTCGCGGTGTGCTTTGTCCGCGCTTGTGGGACAATAGCGTCCAAAGGCGAAAATGTCAGCTTGATGTCCCACGATTACATCAATCAGCTGGGGAATTTCGTCGATATTGGCGGCAGAGATGGTGGACATGATGGCGCAATGTATGCCCGCTTTCCGAATCGTGCTAATAGCCTCCAGCGTGCGGTCGAAAGAGCCTGGTTTTCGGAAGCGGTCGTGCGTCTCGCGAAGACCGTCGAGACTCAACTGATATTTACGGCATCCCAGTTGCCACATACGCCGACAGGTGTCATCGGTCAAGTGAAACGGGTTGCCCATGAGGGTGAAAGGGATGCCTCGTGAATGCACCAGTTCCAGCAAATCCCAAAAGCGCGAGTGCAGAATGGGGTCTCCTCCCGTTATATATAAATAAGGTAGGCGACGCATCCGCTCGCACATACGCTCAATGTTCGCAAGCACTGCTACCATCCTCTCCCACGACATCTCCACAAGTGTGGGATGACCTTCGGAAAAGATGTAGCAGTGTTTGCAACGTTGGTCGCACTCGTCAGTAATATGCCATTGGAAGGCAAAGTAATCCATTACTTCTCTCCTGCACCACAGGCACTTCCACAAGCGGCAGGTTTCTCCTCTGTAGGCTTGTCGCCAGCACCACAAGCAGCACCGCAAGCGGCAGGTTTCTCACTTTGATTCAACATTCCCTGTGCGCTATGCACGAAGTTCAAATCCATTCTTTTCATTGTTCTTCAGAATTAAAGTGTTAAACATCATGGTCACTTTTTGATTGTAACCGTTGCAAAATTAGCATTTTCCTCCGAAACAACAATAAAGTGGCACGAATGTCATTTACTTTCTTTTAGTTACCATTGGTACATATCAGCATCTTACACGGGCTTACATTATAGAGAATTAACAAATCGACATCCTTTCCCTCCCGACACAGCCGATTCCACAAGCCATGAAATCCGAAGGAAGTCCATGTTCCGTTTCTTCCGATTGCAGTTATTCATAAGTTATGAACAATTATTCACAACTTACGAACAATTATTCCAAACTTATGAATAATTATCCCAAACTTATGAACGACTCCGACACTGCCACCAACGAGGAAGCGGAAACGGGGGAATGCCAAGAGCGTTTGCGACTGCTCCACAAATGTCTTTCAAGGTATATTCTCCTCATCAAACCGCATTTTCTGCCAGCTGCCGACACGGATGTCAGATTTTTCTCGTACCTTTGTGGCATGATTGAAAAAATGATTGTTCTGGAGGACATCGACCTCGTAACGTTCTATGGGGTGCAGAACGTCCATCTGCAGATGATTAAGGCACTATACCCGAAGCTGAGGATTGTGGCTCGCGGCAACGTCATTAAGGTGATGGGCGACGAGGAAGAGATGTGCGCTTTTGAGGAGAACATACTGAAGATGCAGGAGCATTGCGCCAAATACAATTCGCTGAACGAGGAAACAATTTTGCAGATTGTGAAGGGGGAACAACCAAACGGGCATGCTGCTGACGGAAGCGCCATCTGTTACAGCGTGACGGGCAAGGCGATTGCGCCCCGCTCGGAGAATCAGAAGACGCTGGTGGATGCCTACTACGGAAACGATATGCTGTTTGCCATCGGTCCTGCAGGTTCGGGCAAGACGTATGTGTCGATCGCACTGGCGGTGAGGGCGTTGAAGAACAAGGAAATCAGGAAGATTATCCTGTCTCGCCCTGCGGTGGAGGCTGGCGAGAAGCTGGGATTCCTGCCAGGCGATATGCGAGAGAAGATTGACCCTTATCTGCAACCACTCTACGATGCTTTGCAGGACATGATTCCGGCACAGAAGCTGGCGGAATATATGGAGCAGAACGTGATTCAGATTGCACCGCTGGCATTCATGCGCGGACGAACGCTGAACGACGCTGTGGTCATCCTCGACGAGGCACAGAACACGACAACCCAACAAATCAAGATGTTCCTGACCCGAATGGGACAGAACACTAAGATGATTATCACAGGCGACCTGACACAGATTGACCTGCCACGCAACATGAAGAGCGGGCTGAAGGAGGCTCGGGAAGTGCTGAAAGACGTAAGGGGAATTGCGTTTGTGGAAATGGATGAGCGAGACATTGNGCGTCACAAGCTGGTGACGAGAATCGNGAACGCATACCACAAGTATGAAAGCCATACAAAGTACCCTTTGTTCAACNANGNNAGCAAGGATGAGAAACCGACCAATANTAACTCATAAACCGCAACATAACAAAATACAACGATGAACGCTTTAANAAGAACAGACTTTAACTTCCCCGGACAGAAGGAAGTGTATCACGGCAAGGTTCGTGACGTGTACNACATCAACGACGACCTGATGGTGATGGTCGCTACCGACCGCATCTCGGCTTTCGACGTGGTGNTGCCCAAGGGCATCCCCTTCAAGGGGCAGGTGCTCAACCAGATTGCAGCCAAGTTCCTTGNCGCTTCGNCTGACATCGTGCCCAACTGGAAACTGGCAACGCCTGACCCAATGGTCACGGTAGGTCTGAAGTGTGAGGGCTTCCGTGTGGAAATGATTATCCGCGGGTATCTGACAGGCTCTGCATGGCGCGAGTACAAGGCAGGCAACCGCACACTGTGTGGCATCACCCTTCCCGAAGGCATGAAGGAGAACCAAAAGTTCCCAAAGCCTATCATTACACCCACCACGAAGGCTGACGAGGGGCACGACGAGAACATTTCAAAGGAGGAAATCATCGCTCAGGGTCTCGTGAGCAAGGAAGACTATGAGGTGATGGAGAAATACACCTACGCCCTCTTTGAACTCGGCACAAAGATGGCAGCAGAGAAAGGACTGATTCTCGTAGACACAAAGTATGAGTTCGGCAAGCGTGACGGCAAGGTGTATCTCATCGACGAAGTACACACCCCTGACTCCAGCCGCTACTTCTACGCAGACGGTTACGAGGAGAAATTCCTGAAAGGCGAACCTCAGAAGCAACTCTCAAAGGAGTTTGTGCGTCAGTGGCTTATCGACCACAACTTCATGAACCAGCCAGGACAGGTAATGCCCGAAATCACGGACGAATATGCCGAGTCGGTGAGTGACCGCTACATCGAGCTGTACGAGCACATCATCGGCGAGAAGTTCGTGAAGGAAACAAGCAATGAGGACATCGCTGCCCGCATTGAGAAGAATGTATCAGATTATTTGAGTAAGAATTAAGAAAAATTGAAGGATTGAAGCATGGTCGGCTGACCGCTTCAATCCTTCAATCTATACAATGTATAAGCAAGAGCAGATAAAGCNTTACGGCGAAAAANGTTCCAAGCGTNAACAAGTGGNGCTGATGTTCGACAACATNGCCCCCTCTTACGACACACTGAATCATACGCTGAGTTTNGGTGTGGACCGNCTTTGGCGTAAAGCTGCCATCAACTNCCTGCTCAAGTATCGAACCAGCACAGATAGCGTGCTCGACATTGCCACGGGCACTGGCGACTTCGCTATCCTCGCTTGTCAAAAACTGCATCCACAGCAGGTGGTGGGGTGCGACATCAGCGAAGGGATGATGTGGATTGGGCGGCAGAAGGTGAACAAGCTGGGACTCTCCAACCGAATCACCTTTCAGAACGAAGATTGCGCCCAAATGTCTTTTGCTGACAATTCGTTCGATGCCATCATTTCCGCTTTTGCCCTGCGCAATTTTCAGAACCTCGACGACTGCCTGAAAGAGATGCACCGCGTGCTATCGACAGATGGACACCTCGCAGTGGTCGATCTCTGCACCCCTGTCTCGTTCCCGATGAAGCAGTTTTTCTATCTATACAAAAAGGCGGTTATGCCGACATTGGGTAAACTTATCTCAAAAGACAAAACCGCTTATTCCTACCTGCCCGAAACGATGGATGCCGTGCCACAGGCTGAGCGCATGCAGCGTATTATCCAACAAGCAGGATTCCACAACGTAAACTTCAAACGCCTTGTCTTCGGCATGTGCATACTCTACACTGCAACAAAATGAATACCTACGGACTCATCGGCTATCCGCTCGGACACTCTTTCTCTCGGAAGTTTTTCACCGAGAAGTTTGAAAAAGAGAACATCGATGCCCAGTATCTGAACTTTGAGATTCCTTCCATCGAGGAGTTCCCCAAAGTGATTGAAACCCATCCTGAACTGCGAGGGCTAAACGTCACCATCCCCTACAAGCAACAGGTGATGCAGTATCTTGACGACATCAGCCCTGAGGCCAAAGCGATTGGCGCAGTGAACGTGGTCAAATGTCAACAATCAAGTACACAATGTCGTCTGACAGGCTATAACAGCGATGTCATCGGCTTTGTTGACAGCATCAAACCACTCCTCAAGCCTCATCATAAGAAGGCGCTCATCCTCGGCACAGGTGGTGCGTCAAAGGCGATTCACTATGGATTGACGGAGAAGCTTNGGATNGAAACGCTGTTTGTGANTCGCACCGCTCGCAANGGAATAATTACGTANGAGGACATTGACGCAGCCCTCTTGAAGGAATATGAGGTTATCGTTAATTGCTCTCCTGTGGGCATGTTCCCACATGTAAATGAATGCCCTACCCTCCCCTACAATGCGATGAACGAGAACCACCTACTCTACGACCTTATCTATAATCCAGAAGAAACGCTATTCATGAAAAAAGGCACCACAATGGGTGCCTCTGTAAAAAATGGACATGAAATGCTTATTCGTCAAGCGTTGGCGTCATGGACGATATGGAATCAATCGNAGATGGGNGTGGCACATAGACGGCTGCTNCGATGTAGGTGTCACGGGGAATATCCTCTTTCGCTACCGAATATTTCCCGTGATATTGAGGAAAGCGTTTATCAGCCAACACTTTATCCATGAAATAACCAAAAATCGGAAGGGCGGTACGGCTGCCCTGTCCGAGTGCGCCTGTGCGGAAATGGATACAACGGTATTCACCGCCAACCCACGCACCACCCACTAACCGAGGCGCACACCCAACAAACCAAGCATCGGAGTGGTTGCTGGAGGTGCCAGTCTTACCTCCCAATTCTGTGTCATAGCAGTGGATGTACTCCCAAAGTGCCTGCGTCGTGCCACCAGGTTCATGCATGCCTGCATACAGCAAGCGTTGAAGATAAAAAGCTGTTTTATAGCGAATAACGGCTTGAGCCTCTGGCTCGTCTTTCTCACAATCATAGATGACATCACCATGACGGTCAACTACCTTCGTGACCAAGATGGGCTTACGCTGCAAACCGTCATTCATTGCAGTACAATAGGCATTGACCAATTCAAGCAGGGTGACATCCGATGAACCAAGAGCCAAAGCAGGAGTGGGGTCTAAAGGACTCCGAATGCCCATGCGATGCGCCATATCAACCACATTTTCTATACCTGTGTCTTGCCCTAACTTGACGGCAATCGTATTGACCGACTGGGCAAAGGCAGATTTAAGTGGCAAGTTAGCTCCTGTGCAGTAGCCATTCGCATTATGCGGTGTCCATGTGACAAGACGCTGAGGGTCGTGAGGGTCAGGCACCTGCATAGAGATCAGTTGGTCATGATAACGTGTGGTGGGAGTGATGTCATCATCATGCTCAAAGGCTGATGCATAGACAANGNGCNTGAATGTAGAACCAGNTNGNCGCATGNCAGTGNCCTNATCATACTTCCAACTATTAAAATCAACATCACCTACCCATGCACGTACATAGCTCGTTTGTGGTTCCATTGCAACAAAACCGCAGTGCATAAACCGAACCATATAGCGGATTGAGTCCATCGTACTCATCTCCTGCTCTACCCAACGATTGGGGCTGTTGTAATCAAACACCTTAACACGATGTGGCTGGTTCAAGTAGTAGGTGATGGAATCCATGTTGTCTCCAAAGCGAGCTACAAGCTGCTTATAATGTTCGCTCCGCTTGGCGATGTCTTCGATAAAGTTGGAGATTTCTTGCCCATGCTCATTGCGCCACGGAGATTGGCTTCCCCAATGCTGGTTGAAACGTTGCTGAATGATGCGCATCTGCTTCTGTACAGCTTGTTCTGCATAGCATTGCAGACGAGTATCAATGGTTGTGTAGATTTTCAATCCATCAGAATAGAGGTCCACCTTGTTGTCTTGACACCAATNTTCGAGGTAGTNCTTAATGGCTTCACGAAAGTATNGAGNNGAANCGTCGTAGGACTTTTCTACACTATAGTTCAAGTCAATGGGGAGNAGAACAAGGGAATCAAGTTCACCACGCGTCAGCTTCTGGTGGGCGTACATATTGTTAAGCACCACGTTACGGCGTGTTAGGCTATTCTTGGGATTCACCTTAGGATTATAAGTTGTTGTAGCTTTCAGTAGTCCCACCAGCACCGCTGCTTGCTCAGCCGTCAGATTCTGCGGAGTAGTCTTGAAGTATGTCTTTGCAGCAGTCTTGATGCCAAAAGCATTACTGCCAAAATCCACGGTATTGAGGTAAAGCGTGAGAATGTCCTGCTTACTATACATATTCTCAATCTTGATAGCTGTAATCCATTCTTTTGACTTCATGACCAAGATGCCCAACCCTGGCACCTTACCCAACAGCCCTGTAGAATATTGAGAACGTATCTTGAACAGGTTCTTGACCAACTGCTGCGTAATGGTACTGGCTCCACGAGGATTACCATTCACGACGTCCTTAAAAGCCGAAAATAAACCTTGATAGTCAATGCCATGATGCTGATAGAAACGTTCATCTTCCGTAGAGATGAGCGCATCAATGACATAAGGAGAAATCTCTTCAAACTTGACAGGAGACCGATTTTCATTGAAGAACTTGCCCACCAACACGCTATCGGCACTATAGATGTAGGAGGCTTCGTTAGTGATAGGATTCTGGATAACGCTCATCGCTGGCGAAACACCAAAAAGTCCCAAGAAATTGACATCGACAGCCCCCAAATACAAGAAGAAAAGAATCAACAACGAGACAATAGAGGTGGCTATTCTCTGATACCAACGACCTCTATATTGGCAGGCATACCACCGCCAAACCATTCGCAAGTAACTGCATACTTTATGCCATAAAGATTTCATGCTCAATCGCTTTTAGCATTTCCATAACACTCAATTTATCGGCATCCAACCAATGAATATCGGCATCATGCTGATACCACGTCATCTGCTTCTTGGCATACACCCTCGTGTTTTTCTTGATACGCTCTACAGCCATCGGCAATGTCCACTCTCCGTCTATCACCTTAAACAAATCTTTATACCCTACCGTGTTAAGTGCATTGAGATGGCGGAGAGGATAAACACGTTTCGCCTCGTCCATCAACCCTTGCTGCATCATCAAATCCACACGAGAATTGATACGAACAAAAAGCTGTTCACGCTGACGCCAGAGTCCAAACTGAAGAATACGGAAAGGACGTTGTTTGGGGGTATGGGTACGAAAAGACGTGTAGGTTTGTCCTGTCATATAGCAGATTTCTAAAGCATGAATCACTCTCTTATGATTCTTTTTATCGACCAAATCATAATACAGTGGATCCAAAAGCTTCAGTTCCTCAAGCAATGGTATCAGCCCTTCTTGAGCATAACGCTGTTTGAGAAGTTCCCGTGTATCTTCATCCACGGTCGGAATATCATCAATTCCTTTAGTGACCGCATCTATATACATCATGCTTCCTCCTGAAAGGACAAGAGTATCATACGTTTGAAAAAGGTCATGAAGTAACATCAACACGTCTTTCTCATATTCAGCCGCACTATAGTAAGCATCCAATGCCAAAGAGTGAACAAAATAATGCTTTACACGAGCCAACTCTTCGGCTGTAGGGGCAGCTGTACCGATAGCAATATCACGATAAATCTGTCGTGAATCGGCATTGAGAATCGGACAGCCCAACTTTTCTGCCAATTGCAGACTCAACGCAGTCTTTCCAACTCCAGTCGGTCCTAATAGTACAACCAGCGTCTTAGAATTCATCGCTGATGTCAAAGCCCTCAAGTTCTATCTCGTCACTATCTATTTCGTCACCAAACAACGTATCATCATCCATCACAGAAACCGTGTCCACGATTGGATTTCTTGCAAACATTTCATCGAAATCAAGCGTTTGTACAGGAGGTTCGCCCATAGAACGCGTTACCTTACCATCCTTAAGGCTCTTACCTGTCTTTATCTCAGACAATTCAATGAAAAACACACGGTCTGCCAATGGGTCGAAAGTGTAAAGCAAATGCTGCTTTTCGTCCTCAAGGAACTCATTCAGTATAGTCTCGCCCATGATGTAAGAATCCTCATCAGCTTCTGTGTCCATCTCTTGTAACGTTATCTCCTGCCCTTTCTCCCATCCATTTTCACAGATAGTAAATGAACTTAGCTGATTGTCTTCGTACCCACAAGCAGAAAGAATCAGCTGATGCAACTCCATGAACGTTGCATCAGCATCAATCTGAATTTCACGCATGAAGCCATCAACCTCATCCGAAATCATGGTGAATCTATAAACCATAACTAAAGACTACCTGATAATTCCTCTCTGTGAATTAGAAACGAAATCGATGATATATTCGATTTCCTTACTCATCGGCACCTCCTTGCGAACAGCCTCTATTGCTTCATTGACTGTGTAATTACACTGATAGATGAGACGATAAGCATGTGTAATGTTGTCAATCACATCACGACTGAACCCACGGCGACGCAAACCTATGATGTTCAAACCAGCATAAGCCACAGGTTCACGACCTGCCATTACAAAAGGAGGAATATCCTTGCTGGTACGTGTACCACCTTGCACCATCACATAACCACCAATACGACAGAATTGGTGTACCAACACAACACCTGAGATGATGGCATTGTCATCCACAATGACCTCACCAGCCAATTTGGTGGAATTGCCCATAATAATACCACTGCCAAAAACACAATCGTGGGCAATATGAGCATTTTCCATGATGAGATTGTTGCTCCCCACCACAGTTCTACCCTTGCTGGCAGTACCGCGGTGAATCGTCACATTCTCACGAATCTTATTATTATCACCAATCTCAACCGTGGTCTCTTCGCCTTTGAACTTCAAATCTTGCGGCACCGCACTAATCACCGCACCAGGAAAGAGTGTGTTACCACTACCCATGCGTGTGCCAGACAATAGGGTGACACTATTCATCAAAACATTATTGTNCCCAATAACNACATTCTTATCGANAANACAGAATGGANNNATCTNNCAATTCTCTNCAATCTGAGCAGAAGGATCAATAAAAGCTAAAGGACTAATCTTCGACATATTTTTCGTATTTTATTTATTCTTAATAATTTGTGCGNTAAANTCNGCTTNTGCNNCAACCNTTTCACCAACAAATACNANACCANACATCGTNGCNATGCCACGACGCAATGGTCCCAGCATCTTCACCTTGAAGATAAGGGTATCGCCAGGAACGACCTTACGACGGAACTTCACATTATCAATCTTCATGAAATATGTGGACCAACGTTCAGGTTCTTCCACATTGCTCAACACCAACAAGCCACCAGCTTGTGCCATTGCTTCAACAATGAGCACACCAGGCATAACAGGCTCCTGAGGAAAATGCCCCGTGAAGAAAGGTTCATTGCTGGTCACGTTCTTCNCTGCGACAATNTCCGTCTCGTCCACCNCNATAACCTTATCTACCAACTGCATCGGATAACGGTGTGGAAGCAATTGACGAATTTTGTTCACATCCATCAGCGGTTCGTTATTCGGATTGTAGTCAGGACATTGTACCTCATGCTTTTTAATATCCTTCTTTATTGCGCGTGCGAACTTATTATTTATTGTATGTCCAGGCTTGGTGGCAATAACACGCCCTCTGATAGGCTTACCCACTAATGCCAAATCGCCTATGATATCAAGCAATTTGTGGCGTGCAGTCTCATTGTCCCATGCCAGAGGCTTATGGTTGATGTAGCCTAACTTCGTTGCGTCCATACGAGGTATGCCCAACGTATCTGCCAACTTGTCGTATCGTTCCTGTGGAAGTTCACGTTCATAAATGACTATGGCATTGTCCAAGTCACNACCCTTGATAAGACCAAGGTTCAACAATGGCTCTATCTCACGAACAAAGACNAACGTCCGAGCCGATGNAATCTCTGTGGAAAAATCTGTGATATNNTCCAAGTTTGCAANCTGGTTGTCCAGAATTTTCGAGTCAAAAGAGATTTGTGCATTAACACAGAAATGGTCATCAGGAAGAAGTATAAGGTGTTCACCGTTTTCTCCCCTAATCTCCATCTTCTGCTTCACCACATAATACTCTTTCTTTGCATTCTGCTCCTGCAAACCCACTTTCTGAATTTCCTCAACAAAAGGGATGGCACTACCATCAAGAATAGGCACTTCTGGACCATCCAGTTGAATAAGACAATTGTCAATGCCACTTGCATATAGCGCAGCCATAGCGTGCTCTATCGTACTTATCTTGATGTCACCTTTCACAAGGACGGTGCCACGCTGCGTGTCACCAACTAAGTCAGCATTACAATCAATGATTGGCTGCCCCTCTATATCTGTCCGTTGAATCTTATATCCGTAGTTTTCCTCTGCAGGATTGAACACTGCCGTGATAAACTGGCCAGTGTGCAGACCTTTACCTTTCAGAGTAAATGCCCCTTTCAGGGTTTGTTGTTTCTGCATTTATTTACTTGTTTTTAATTTCTTCTATTTCTTTTCTCAAAGCCGCCACTTCCTTCAGTAATTCAGGAAGAGAGTTGAGGGCAGCCATGTTCTTAGCAAACTTTCTGTGTTCGATAGCGGGATACCCCATCAATGTGGCGCCGCCTTTCTTAGCCAAATTACCGCCAGCCAAGCCTGCCTGAGCCCCCATCGTTGTTCTATCTCCCACTTTGAGATGACCAGCAATACCAACCTGTCCAGCAAACACACACCAGTCGCCCACCTTCGTGCTGCCAGCCACACCAACCTGAGCCGACATAACAGTATTCTGGCCAACTTCTACATTATGAGCTATTTGAACAAGATTGTCAAGTTTCACACCCCTACGAATGATGGTGCTCCCCATTGTCGAGCGGTCAACACATGTGTNAGCACCGATTTCCACATTGTCTTCAATAGTCACGATGCCAATCTGTGGAATCTTGTCATNGCCATCGGNAGNTGGAGCAAAGCCAAAGCCATCAGCACCAATCACGCAACCNGCNTGCAAGATACAATTATTACCNACTCTGCANTCATGNTAAACCACCGCATTACTATAGATTTCNGTTCNTGCGCCCACCTTTGCNTTANGACCGATGGTCNCATNCGGATGAAGAACAACCCCTTCACCGATTTCGACACCCTCTGCTATAGCAACAAAAGGACCGATATAGCAATCCTTGCCAATCTTAGCAGATGGGTCAATAAACGCTAATGAATCAATGCCCACACGTTTTTGCTGCATGCTTTGATAGAGTTGCAGCAATTTCGCCACTGCTTCGTAAGCATTTGGCACACGAATCATAGTCGCCTTCACCTCTTGCAAAGGCTGAAAATCTTGATTGACAAGTACGATGCTTGACTTCGTTTCGTAAATATAATGTTCGTATTGTGGATTAGCGAGGAAAGAAAGCGCCCCTTCCGTACCTTCTTCAATCTTGGCGAACGTACTGATGACCGCATTAGCATCACCTTCAACGCTTCCACCCGTGAAACCCGCTATCTGTTGTGCAGTAAAGACCATTTAGTTAGTTTTAATTACGTAATCTGTATGCAAATTTAAGACATTTTCCTGACATAAAAACAATTTCTTATCAACTTTTCATTACCTTTGCGCCATAAAAACAACAAAATAGACAAAAAGCATACAAAAATGACGATTGACAACAAACAGAGGTATATGATGCGCGGTGTTAGTGCAGCCAAAGAAGACGTACACAACGCCATCAAAAACATTGACAAGGGAATCTTTCCACAAGCATTCTGCAAAATCATCCCAGACATCCTTGGCGGAGACCCTGCATATTGCAACATCATGCATGCCGATGGGGCAGGCACAAAGTCCAGCCTTGCCTATATGTATTGGAAGGAGACGGGAGACCTTTCTGTTTGGAAAGGCATTGCACAAGATGCACTCATTATGAACACGGATGATTTGCTTTGCGTGGGAGCCGTTGACAACATTTTGGTTTCCAGTACGATTGGGCGCAACAAGATGTTGATTCCTGGTGAAGTCATCTCAGCTATCATCAATGGGACAGATGAACTTTTGGCAGAAATGCGCAAGATGGGCATCGGCATCTATGCCACAGGCGGCGAGACCGCGGATGTAGGCGACCTTGTACGCACCATCATCGTTGATAGCACCGTTACTTGCCGCATGAAACGCAGCGATGTGATTGACAACGCCAACATCCGTCCAGGTGACGTAATTGTAGGTCTTTCATCCTGCGGACAAGCCACATACGAGAAAGAATACAATGGCGGCATGGGCAGCAACGGACTCACCTCCGCACGCCACGACGTGTTCGCCAAATATCTGGCAGGGAAATACCCAGAATCATTCGACAAAGCAGTGCCAGACGAGCTCGTTTACTCAGGCTCATACAAACTGACGGACCCAGTAGAGGGCGCACCCATCAACGCCGGCAAGCTCGTACTTTCCCCCACCCGCACGTATGCTCCAGTCGTAAAGAAGTTGTTGGACNAAATGCGCCAAGAAATTCATGGCATGGTACATTGTACAGGCGGCGCACAAACGAANGTGCTCCACTTTGTGGGCGACAACTGTCGCGTCATNAAAGACNACATGTTCCCCGTTCCCCCACTCTTCAAGGCGATTNCAAAAGAGTCANGCACCGATTGGGCTGAGATGTACAAAGTCTTCAACATGGGGCATCGCCTCGAAGTATATCTCTCGCCTGAACACGCAGAGAAAGTCATCGCTATCAGCAAATCCTTCAACATTGATGCTCAAATTGTTGGTCACATCGAAGAAGGCACAAAGTCACTCACTATTAAGTCTGAATTTGGAGAGTTCAACTACTAATGGAAATACTGGAGAAACTGGACGGGCTGGTGCCTCGCTTTGAGGAGGTATCAACCCTCATCACTGACCCTGCCGTCATTGCCGATCAAAAACGATACGTGCAACTGACAAAAGAGTATAAGAATCTGGAGGACATCATGCACGCCCGCACAGAGTACATGAATGCAGTGAAAGGGTTGGAGGAAGCGAAAGAGATACTCACGCTGGAAGATGACCCCGAGATGAAAGAAATGGCACGCGAAGAGATTGCCATCAACGAGAAGCGCATCCCTGAATTAGAAGAAGAAATCAAGTTGCTGCTCATCCCTGCCGATCCAGAGGATAGTAAAAATGTGACCCTCGAAATTCGCGGAGGTACAGGGGGCGACGAAGCGGCTCTTTTTGCTGGCGACCTCTTTAGAATGTACTCAAAATACTGCGAAATCAAGGGATGGCACCTCACCGTATCTGCGTTCTCCGAAGGTGCTGTTGGTGGCTACAAGGAAATCATCGCCAATGTAACGGGCGAGAATGTATATGGTACTATGAAATATGAGTCGGGCGTGCATCGTGTACAGCGTGTACCCGCCACTGAAACTCAAGGACGTGTACACACCTCGGCTGCCACAGTAGCTGTGCTACCCGAAGCCGAAGCATTTGACGTTCAAATCAATGAAGGAGAAATCAAGTGGGACACATTCCGTAGTTCAGGTGCAGGAGGACAGAATGTGAACAAGGTGGAATCTGGTGTCCGTGCTCGCTACATGTGGACAAATCCCAACACAGGCGAAAAAGAGGAAATCCTCGTGGAATGTACAGAGACACGCGACCAGCCAAAGAACAAGGAGCGTGCCCTCGCCCGTTTGCGCACCTACATCTACGACCGCGAACATCAGAAATACATCGACGACATCGCCTCACGCCGCAAGACATTGGTTTCCACAGGCGACCGCTCCGCTAAAATCCGCACCTACAATTATCCGCAGGGGCGCATCACCGATCACCGCATTAACTACACCATCTACAACCTCGCCGCTTTCATGGACGGCGACATCCAAGATTGCATCGACCACCTCATCGTGGCTGAGAATACGGAGCGAATGAAGGAAACAGAACTCTAATCACCCCACACAGAACGTTTTAAGGGGAGGATTCATCAAAAGTCACCATTACACATGAAAGGAGAACGAGCATCAAGAAACCGAACACTTCAACTTACCAAAGAAGAAGCAACATTCTACCAGCAACGCCTCGTCACCAGCAGTAATCTGAAACGGTTGGACGTTTCACTCATAGACAAGACCATCAATGACGATTTGATGGTCATATTACCATTGCTTCCCAATGAATTTGCTGACTTAATCATCATTGACCCTCCCTATAATCTCACCAAGGACTTTCACGGAAACAAATTCACGGCTCGTAGCCAAGAAGCATACATCATGTATCTTCGCCAATGGTTACCATCAGTTGTCAAGAAGCTCAATCCTACAGGGGCACTCTACCTATGCGGGGATTGGCGGTGTTCAGCAGCCATGCAAATCGTTTTATCCGAGCATCTTCACATTCTGAATNGAATCACTTGGCAAAGAGAGAAAGGACGCNNAGCATTATCNAATTGGAAGAACAGTATGGAANACATCTNGTTTGCTGNGAAAGACCCCAACAACTACTATTTCAATTTGGATGCCGTCAAAATCAAAAGGCAAGTAATTGCACAATACCGACAGGATGGCAAACCTAAGGATTGGGAAGAAACAGAGCATGGTAATTTCCGAATGACGTGCCCTTCAAACTTTTGGGATGACATCAGCGTACCGTTTTGGTCAATGCCCGAAAACACAGACCATCCGACACAGAAGCCAGAAAAACTGATAGCAAAACTTATTTTAGCATCTTCAAAAGAAGGCGACATGGTGTTTGACCCTTTCTTAGGAAGCGGCACAACGAGTGTGGTGGCAAAAAAACTACACCGACACTACATTGGCGTGGAAATCAATCCTGAATATTGTAGTTGGGCAGAGAAACGCTTAGAGTTAGCAACCGAAGATAACACCATACAAGGGTATGCAGACNGAGTTTTTTGNGAAAGGAATACGCAACATCAACANAGCGCTAAGACGATTCCGATAAAAGAAAACCNCACCGTCAAGACACCATCTAAACAATTATCCCTATTCTAAAGTAATGGATACATTATTAGACAACACCGCAAAATCTGTTCTAAGACTCCTGAATACAAAAGGGCAACATCTCGTGAACGAGCGTTCCTTACGTTCCCCAAGAGCCGTTGGAGATGCTGTACAGGAATTTCTCGGCGAACAAAATGGGTTGCAACAATGTATCCCACAAAATATGCTTCAATCTTTTGAGAACGGATTTGAACGCCGTTCTATGGAAGACATTGGCTTTTTATGATGTCAACAATCTTTACTACGCAGTTGATTGCAAGAAAAAGAACTCTAAAACCAACAATCATGAAACTATCTTCAACCCCACAAGCAGTCGTCAGAGCTTTTCAGATGTGCGTGAAGCGCTTCCCCGTACCTTCTGCCTTCATTACGGTATTGTCGCTATTCCTTATCTTCAACACCATTGACGAGGGGAACACGCTGTCAGAGAAAACTATCGGCACTGTATCTTACTACCTGTCGGTGGGTTCCTTGCTGTCGCTCACCCTCCGACTATGGGAAGAAGAAGGGCGGAAACAACGCACGGTGTTGATAGCCAACATTGTGACACACCTTATCTTGTTGGTGGATGCCATCTATGTCTATCACGCAATAGCAGACAACGGCAATAACTGGGAACTCATTGTGGCTCGTGCTGCCGCCATTTTCTCCCTGTGGCTCTCTCTGTTCGTCCTCTCGTTCTTCAAGGAGAAAGACAACATCGCTTCATGGAATTTCACCATGCGCCTCATAGCGAACTTCATCATTTGCCAAATAATTGGCAACATCATGTGGGGAGGACTTAGCCTGTTGCTTGCCTCGTTGGACACACTCTTCAGCATCGACTTTAACTACAAATGGTACGGCGTGTTGGGCATCCTCACATCCCTATTCCTATCCATGTGGCTCTTTCTCGGACGCATCCCTGGTGGGGTAGAGAAGCACGACCGCGAACCAGTGGAGTCGGGCTTCCTCAATGCTGTCATGCGCTTCCTGTTCCTCCCACTCGTGGGACTTTACATCATTGTGCTCTACATCTACGCCGCACAAATCCTTGTCCGTTGGGAACTGCCCAATGGTTGGGTGTCATGGCCCGTTGTCACCTCAATGGCGGGACTCATCGTCATCGAGTTTGGGCTGTATCCCATACGCAAGTTGCAGAATAAGCGGACAGACAATCTCATCGCCCGTTATCTGCCAGTAGTGATACTGCCCTTGCTCCTGCTCATGACGGTTGGCATCATCCGCCGCTTCAACGACTACGGTATCACCGTCAACCGTCTCTACCTCATCACCCTCAACCTCTGGTTCTACTTCGTCTGCATCACCCTCTTCCTCACCAAAGCCCGACGCATCAACTGGATTACCATTTCCTTTGCCCTCGTATTCCTGCTCACCTCGGCTTTTCCTGTCAACTATCTCAGCATCACGCGCAACTACATGGAAAGCCACATCGAGAAGACGCTTGCAGGCAAGCAACTCCCTCTGGACGCCAAGCAATACGAGCAACTCCTCCGTGATATGCCCAAGGAAGAAGCCATCCAACTGAACGACAAAATCAGATACATCCGCGATAACTACGGGCATTGTTACACAGAGGCATACGTGAAAAGCTCCACCTACATCTCTTTCTATTATNNCTTCNTCGAGGACGATTCTGACATCGTTGTGGAAGCCGTNACACACCCCATCAGCAACTCCTGCTATTATTACGCCATCGACATTCCCGAAGGCTACAGCCGCATGGTCAAGACCGACAATCTTTCCGTTTCCTGCAAAAAAGGGCAGAAAATGGTGAAGTTCGTGCCAGCCCTCGGCGAGGAGACTTTCGACACCGTTTATGTCAACCTTGACACGCTTCGAACATATGCCCGCAAGATGGATGCCCCCATACAACTCCCCTTCACCACTGACGAGAAACGCTACTATGCCACCTCCTTCTATATCAATGACTTTAATAAAGAAAGAGAATGCGAAGTCAATGTCACGGGCTTCATTCTACAGAAGAAATAATAAAAACCATATCACTTATGACACGCAAAGAACTCATTAACCAGATTTTTACCAAGAAGACCTTCCTGTGCGTGGGTCTCGACACAGACATCAAGAAGATTCCAGAGC
>WFLX010253296.1_pt1 | contig 19958 bp, 18 predicted proteins | sample 4967041 | NCBI WGS metagenome assembly WFLX01 (sample SAMN12857096, study PRJNA449069) | gut metagenome | isolation source: stool from male and female vole | host: Microtus ochrogaster | place: USA:Florida | collected 2017
CAGTATGTTTTGGGCCGCGCGCCGTTCTATGGCTTCGACCTTGCGGTGACCCCCGACGTNTTGATTCCCNGGCCCGAAACCGCCGAGCTGGTCGACATTATTGCNGACCGCTATCGNGGACGCAGNGACTTGCGCATCTGCGACCTGGGCACCGGTTCCGGNGCCATTGCCATAGCTCTGGCCAAAACCCTGAAGTTTCCGCAGATAACCGCCGTTGATATTTCGCAAGGGGCACTGAACGTTGCGCGCCGAAATGCTGCTGACCAGCGTGTAAAAATCGATTTCGTCTGCGCCGACATGCTTTCCTGTCGGCCCGAGCATGATTTCGATATTGTTGTCAGCAATCCGCCATATGTGCTCGACTCAGAGAGGAGCGATATGGAGCCTCGTGTTCTCGATCATGAGCCGGAGCTGGCCCTGTTTGTGCCTGACGCCGACCCGCTGCGCTTTTACTCGGCCATTCTCCGTAACTTTGCAGGGCGAGCAGGTGCGTTTTATTTCGAAATCAATCCGTTGGAGGCCCCGAAGTTCAAGGGTGCCGAGCTCGTGCGCGATTCCTTCGGTAAAGTCCGTTTTGCAATCTATGACCCGTCAACTCACGCCCCAACAAGCCTTTGAGCGCCTTGCAGACCGCGCGGCCATGGCTGAACTATGCTCGGCCGACGTCATGAAGAAGCTGCGCGACTGGAAAATTGCGCCCGCCGACGGCGATAAGATTCTTGACCGGCTGATTCAGGAGCGCTACGTCGACGACCGCCGCTTTGCCTCGCTCTATGTTCGCGATCGCATAAATAACGCACGCTGGGGCCTCATTAAAATCCGCGCTGCCATGCGCCTGAAGCGGCTGTCGTCGGCCATGATTGACGAGGCCATAGAGGCCGAATTCAACGAGGAACAGTATTTTTCGAACCTCGCTGCGGCCTTACGCTCTAAGGCGCGCAACCTTTCCGAGCCTTTAACTGCCGAAGACCGCGCCAAGCTGATTCGCTTTGCTGCCGGCCGCGGCTACGAACCGGAGCTGATACTTGACATGGTAGCCGATGAAGAATATTGGCGCAACGCTGACTGACGCATTGCTGTCGGTGATATATCCTCCGCTCTGTCCGTGCTGCGGAGGGGTGATGACGCGCGGCGAAGGGCCGATCTGTCTGAGCTGCCGCGTAGATTTCCCATTTACCGACCATTTTAAGAACTACACCGATAACTCGCTGACCAACAAACTTCAAGGCNTCGCACCCATTGACCGCGCCGCGGCATATTTTACCTATCGTCGCGAAGGCTTTCAGGCTGCACTTATCCACGACATGAAATATCACGGTCGGCCGAATATCGGCCGCCGGCTTGCGGNGGAATTTGCCCGGCAGTTGCAGGCCGAGGGCTTTTTCGACGGAATTGANGCCATAGCNNCGGTGCCGCTCAATTTTTGGCGTCACTGCCGCCGCGGATATAATCAGTCGGCCTACGTTGCCGCCGGGGTTGCCGACGTAACCTCGCTGCCGGTTGTGGATGCGCTGCGCGCCGGTCGCCATAAGTCGCAAACGCGCCTCGGGGCCGATGAGCGCCGCGCGGCGTTGAAAAACGTATATAGCGTGAAACCCGGCGGAATAGATGGCGTTAACCACCTTTTGCTCGTCGACGATATATGCACCACGGGCGCAACCCTTAATGCGTGTGTGGAGGCAGTTTTCAAGGCGCGGCCNAATATCCGCGTGTCGGCTCTGGTGTTGGCTACGACCTCACTTCTGTAATAAAAATCCGCTACAATTATGTTACGTTTTTAACTTTTCCGNAGATTTGTGTGTAACTTTGCACACATGAATGANTCAAACCTCGAAAAGCGTGCTCTTGTAGCCACCGACGACAATTCGCTCCCCGAAGTGTTGTCGGCTATGCTTGCGCCTACCGGAATTGAGGTGCAACGGGTCGATGCCCACAGCATGAAGCCTTACGGCGATCAAACCTACACGGTGGTGTTGGTTGATGGCGATCCGAAGGGCGAGGTTGGGCAGGGGCTGCCGGCAATGGTAGTAATTTCTCCCGACGACCCGATTGGCGCGTATGATTCGGGTGCCGACCTGGTTGTTGACAAGCCGCTGCGGGCCAATGTGCTTCTGGCCAAATTGCGTTCAGTCCTCCGCCGCTATGGCGTAAATATATGAAGGCTCCCGTTCTGCTGCCTCCGTCGTTTCAAACGGAGCTGCTTGAGGCAGGATGCGATGAGGCCGGCCGGGGATGTCTGGCCGGTCCTGTTTTTGCCGCTGCGGTTATCTTGCCTCCCGGATTTACGCATCCGCTTCTGCATGATTCCAAGGCTTTGAGCGAACGTCAGCGCCTTGAAATGCGCGAGCTCATTCAGCGCGAAGCCGTGAGCTGGGCCGTAGCTTCGTGTTCGGCCAAGGAGATTGACGAGATAAACATTTTGCGCGCGTCGATACTGGCCATGCACCGCGCCCTCGACGCGTTAGATGTTGAGCCGGAGCTGATAGCGGTTGACGGCAACCGCTTTACGCCATGGCGCCTGGGAGTGCCGTATACAACGGTTGTTAAGGGCGATGCAAAGNTGGGGAACATAGCNGCCGCNTCGATTTTGGCCAAAACCTACCGCGATGATTTCATGGCTGCGGCTGCCAAAGATTATCCGCAATATGGCTGGGNGCAAAACAAGGCGTATCCTACGGCTGCCCATCGTGCNGCCATTGCCGCCTTCGGTCCGTCACCGCTCCACCGCCTGACCTTCCGCCTNCTTCCGAAGCCGGATAATCAGGATTGATGTGAGAATCTTTTTTTGAGCATCAGGTANATGCCTGAGTTNGTGGCGGCGCCCAGTGCGAAAGTGACGGCCACGAACGTAACGCCGGCTACGATGCAGTTAACAAAAGCCGTTGAGTTAGTCAGGCAAAGAATGCCGGCAGTAGCTATGCCTGCAAGCAGGGGATTCCAACCACTCTTAATAANAATGCCNACTAACTGACGAAGCCCGAAGAATTTTAATTTTCGTGAGCAATAAACGGAATATACCGCAAACGAGAATGCAACGCCGGCAACCTGCGTAGCCGCTATCCACATAATACCGTCTTTATAGAATAGCCACAGCAGGCCAAGCTGAATAAAAATCTCCAGAAAGCCGATGTTGCGTACAAAGCGGGTTCGTGCGCGCAGCTTGCATAAGGTGATTAAGAATAACTTCAGGGCATAGAAGCACTCAGCAAAAAGCAAAATTCGGAATACGGGAATCACATTAGACCATTTTGCTCCTAAAAGGAATTCAATCAAGGGGGTGGCAGCTGCAAAAAGCAGAGCGATAATGGTAAGGTTAACGGTTAGTGACGTTCCGGTCATTTCCTGCACCAGCCGACGCTGCTTTTCTTTGTCTTCCTCGTTGGACGCAACAACAAAAAACGGGGCGTTAAGTGATGCCTCGGAGACTCCGTAGGGCACAACCGAAAGTTTCGCACCCTGATAGTAGATACCGGATGCCGCCGAGGAGTAGAAACGGCCGAGTACGGTTGTGTTGATATTCTTGGCAATGATGTTTGCCATATAGGCAAGCATCAGGTGAATGCCGAAACTGAAAAATTCGCGGAAAGCGCGAGTGTCGAAGCGCAGGCGCGGAAACCAGCGTGATGCAATGGTGTAGTAAATGAAGATTACGAAGTTAAGCAGAATCTGTGTGCAAATCAGCGCGTAGTATCCGCCGCCGGCAAGCGCTATGATTATGGCGGCGACGGAAACGGTTAAGGTCGCCCCGACGCGCACAAANCNCACTTCTTTCATTTTCAGCTGCTTGCGCAGGCGCGTTTCCTGAACGTAGCCCATCGACTGAAAAAAGAAAGAAANGCCGAAAATGCNCANAATAATCNTTNTTTCNTCGTGGNCNANATANCCTGNNAGCNATGGNGCGNAAACGAAAGCGATGAGTCCGAGTAGCANTCCTACGCCGGTGTTGAAAATGAACACTGTTGAATAGTCAGTTTCGGTTGGCTTCGGTTTGTGAATCAGACCGTCAGACAGCCCGCACGAGCTCAAGTCGGAGGCGATGGCCGTGAAAAGAGCAACCATGGCGAGCAGGCCGAAGTCGCCTTCGGTCAGCAATCGGGCAAGAATAAGATTGGTTGCAAGATTGATTACTGCAATGCTCGCGCGGTCGATAAACGACCATCTGTAGACCTTCTCTTTCGCCATAATCGAGAATTAGAAAGTCGCCTTCNATATGCCGGCCGCTNTGTCGGCNTNTATTTGGTCGAGTATCGGGTCCATTGAATGGAGCGGNTAAGCGGGATGAGCGGCAGTGTCGGGCGTGAGGGTGATTTCGCCGAAATATATTTTCCCGTTTATGAGATAAAAATCGATACGTGCATATTCTTCATCTTTTGACAAAGCAGAAGCGCAACGCAGCATTTCGTCGAGTTGGGCGGGACGGGGAATTGAGCCAGCTTTGGCTCGGAACTGTTCGGCCAGTGCTTCGGGGTGTTCAGTCCAGTCGTTATCAAATGCCATTACGCGGAATTTGAAGTGCTCTTTTTCGTTACGGTCTTGAAACACGTAGATGCGCACCGGTTTACCGTTAACGCAATGAATCTTATAGTCGGTCAGCGATTCGTGGCCAGGCTCAACCATGAGCTGTTCGGCTATAATTCGCGGCGGAATAAGCGAATAATGGTGTTGGGCGGTCAGTTCCGGATATGGGAATTTAAGAGCTTTGTTCAGTTCCTGTATAATTTCCGGCCGGTTGAGTTTCTCTTTGGAGTGGACAAAAATGTNGGTTGCGCAGCCGTNGTTGGTTTTCAGAATAAACTGCTCTGGCAGGCTNTCGANGTCAATATCGGCGGCATCAGCCCAGCTCCCGAGCAGGGGAATCAGATATTGCTCNCCAATGCGCTCGGCCACGAACTTGCGAACTCCGAGTTTGTCGGCCTTCATGGCCCATTGCGGATTGCGGCCGTTGGCAAGTGCGGCCCGGAAAACGTATGACCACATGTATGGCACCGACTCTATCGNNCCGCCCANTTTGGCTAACCGATGAAGGGCTTTGAGTGAGCGCAGCTGAATAATCAGTTTGGGAAATTTGCGGGCAATCGCTTTAATCATTATTGAGAATCGTTGAGTAGATTTCAAAAAGGGTTTCTTTTATTTTCTCGGGATAGAATTTTGGCGCCATACGCAAGCCTGCCGAGCCGTGGCGGCGGATAAGTCCGTCGTTGAGTAGATAGCAGTCGATGGCAGCGCTCATGGCCTGAAGGTCGCCCGGCTTGAAAAGAATGCCGTTTTCACCGGGGAGAACCATTTCCGGAATACCCCCGACGCGGGTGGAGATAACAGCCAGACCGTGGCCCATGGCCTCGATAATGGTCATTGGCAAACATTCTATGTAGCTTGGGAGTATAAGAATGTGGTTCTCGGCGAAAAGCTTTTCCTTTTTCGGGCCGTCAACCCAGCCTGCAAAGTCAACGAGTTCTCCAAGTTCGTGGACGCGGATAAATTCGTTCAGACGATCGTTTTCGCCGTTGCCGCCAATAGTAAGNTTTACGCGGCCTTTCCAGCGGTCGCGGTTTGCGGCAAATACTTCGANCAGGTCAAAGATGCCTTTGGCNTCGACTATGTTGCCTAAAAAGAGCAATCCGAGTGGTTTAGTCTGTTTTTGCTGAACCACTTTTGATGATGGAGTCAGTGGATTCGGAACTATGTGAACGTTCGGATGGTTAAACGTTGAAGCGAAATAATCNTGCCAGCTTTTCGACAAGGCAATGATTGCCGAACAGCGGGTGAGTAGTTTGCCAACTTTATCGTTGCCTATCGAGTTGAAGTATTCCCGAGAATTGCCGCCATGGCAGTGGAAGATAATCTTAAAACCGAGTGCCCGGCCCCATTTCATTAGGAAACGTTTGCGAATAAAGCTTTTGCCGGAGGCGGCGTGGACATGGAGAATCTTCCGGCCGCGTAACCGCTCGATTGGCATTAGCGCAAAGGTTTTTGCCAGAGCGATGACGCCGGGAATGAACCCTTTTNTNGAGTTTGTTGGNAGGTGGCGGAAATCGGGTATGGTTTCGTTATAGATATTCAGTACCGAAGCAATACCGGCCAACGCTTTGCGCGATGGCCCGATGGTCAGCACTTTGGAGAATATCCGGTCGTTGTTTTTCATTCTGTGAGGAGTCGGGGAGTGGAGTGAGAGATTGAGGGTGAGGGTTGGCGTTCTTTGTTGGCGCAGAGAATTGCACCTAAAACAAACGATAGCAAAACAAGGCCATGAACGCTATTGAGGCCCGCAAAGCCGCCGATACCCAAAACCGAGATGCCAACCAATGTTGACAGGTAATATTTTGATTGTTCGTATTTTCTGATAATGAAATATATGCCTATATAGAACAGTGTTTGCGCAATAAGGCCATAAAGGCCGATGTCGAGAATGGTCTGGACCTGAGTGACCTCAACACCCGTGGCGACCTCTTCGGATTGAGTGACATCTGTATAGAATGGGTTCTTTATTATATAATGGGGATTAGTCGTTTTATCGCGATGAAGGAAGCCGAAGCCGATGTTCACACGATCCATACGCTCAAGTAGTTCCCATTTGGGCAAAATCTGCGCCATACGCCCTGTGCCGAATTTGGCAAGATCTTCATCATCTTCCGCCAACTCGAGAATTGAGAACTGGTCAATGTTTTCTGCCACTCGCATATAGCCGCCGGTCTGCACGTCGATGTGATATAGCGCTATTACCACTATTACCAACGCAAGTATGTATTTAATAATCTGTTTAATCTGCGGTCTGAAGAAAGCCCAGCAAATCAACAGTGCAAAGAGCATGGTGTTAGTGCGTGAGGCCAAAAGTGACAGAGCAATCAGAATGTAATGGTCAATTGATAGTTTTATCTTATTGAATGTTATGGCCGGAACCAGTGGCAACAGTAAGTATAGTCCGGGCGGATAGTGGCGAGCAGTATAGTTGCTGTAATAGGGGTCATAATAAGTAACCACAATACCGTTGGCATTGGTTGCCGGCAGGAGCATAAAGCCGCCGATAATGTAGGCGTCGACAACGTAAAAACCGCAGATCACCAGTGCATGAGCAGTAAGTGCCTCCAGAAACTTGGACCATTCAAATTCCTTGTTGGCAAAAGTCAGTAGCGGAATGAAAAAGCCGATTATCGTCATGTAGTTTCGCATGTTGAGAAACTGAATCGACATGCTTTCCAACGATTTTGTGGCAAAGAAAATCATCAGGGCAAAATATCCGAGCATAGCAATGGTTATTAGCCTTACCTTTGGCGATTTCCTGTAGATTATCAGCATTATAACGCCGATTGCCATACCCATATCGCTAATGCGAATAGGGAGGAGGTTAAAGTTCGCCAGTCCAAAATGGCCAACTAAAATCATGACCTCGACTAAAAAGAAGTAGCGGTTTTGCTTCCACATCTTTATTAGCCAAAGGGCTATTACAAGGAGTATGGGCAAAAACTGCAACCCATAAAGCGACATCAACAGGCAAAAAGCGATAGCCTGCCACCATTGGGCCGCAGGCATTCGAAATGTTTCTGTTGTGTGCGATTTAGTCAGGGTCACTTATCTTCGTCGTTGCGGAAGTAGAAATACATCAAGGGAATAAGTAGTCCGGCCAATAGCGAAATAGCCATTGTCTTCATCGGCGTGCGCGAAATGTCTTCTTGCAGGGAGTAGGCTTCATCGATAATTTTAGCCTTGGCGTTGAGGTTGGCGAACAGAACCTGAATTTCCTCTTGCTTTTTGAGCAGGAAAAGATAGATTTCCTCTTCAATTGCCTGCTGACGTGCGACTTTGCGGTAGCTCTCCTCAATCTCGGGAATGGAGTTGATATTACCCATTGCGCGATTGTAGATGTCGCGATATTGCTTTTCAATTTTCTTTGAAGATTCAATGCCGCTTTCGAGGGTGTTTATCAGATTGTTGCGAACCAAGGTGATTTGCTCGTCAAGGCGCTGCAGGGCAACGTTGTCGGGCTTGGACGAAGTTTCGAGCGATGCGCGGCGCATCAGCAGCGAGTTATATGAGTCAATCAGTCCGGCGCCTGCAGCATCCTCCATGGGAGGAATCATGCTGTTGTCTTTGGCGCTTGCGCGAGCCATGTCAAGGGTCAGGCGAAGCTTTTCGGTCAACAATTCCTGTTCCATGAGGGCCTTTTCGGAGGCGCCCATCTTTTCATAGTAAGAGGTGCCGTCGGCTTCAATCATTGCCAAACCACGGTTCTCCTTATACTGGGCCAGATTCGATTCGGCGTTGGCAAGCTGTACGCGAACCGTTCCGAGTCGGTCGTTGATAAAGTTGACCGTAGTTGAGTTTTGATTGTCGAGGTCGGTGCGCGAGCTTTGGTTATACTTCTTTATTAAAGTGTTGAGGATGTCAATCGACAGTTGTTCATTGTCGGTATACATCACCAAAGTAATGATCTTAGAACTTTTGCCGGCAACGTCAACCTTCAAGTCNTCGCGCAGTTCTTCGGCAGCGATGCTGGGGCTGGTAACCGTTACGCGATATGTACCAGCGGTTTCCGGATTGAGTTTGGGAGTCGATTCAAGCACGAAGGTGCCGTAGTCGGTGGCGATTTTTGCCGGAAGCGTCAGATTAGAACCGCTGAAAATGGTTTTGCCGGCGGTTACTGAAACTGATGCTTTTTTACTGGCATTAACCTTTACCTTAAATTTGAGTATGGCACCGAGGGTGTCAGTATTTATGGTGTTCTCGTCAATAACGAGTTTCAATGGCGATTCGTCGGTGAGACGCTGATAGTTTTTAGGAGCCAGACGCTTGTAGTAGGCCACATTCAGGTCAAGTTCTTCAACCACCGATTCGAGTATGGTATGGGATGTGAGGATGCGGATTTCATCCTCGGTGCTGGCGTTGCCACCGAAGAAATTGGAGATTCCAGCACCCAGTCCGGCACTAATGAACTTGGACATCGGCGACTGTTCGGAAAGCATGATGTTTGCCTTTACCTGATAGATAGGACGGATCAGCAAAAGCGACAATGCGCCTATAGCGCAGCAAACCACTACTGAAATCAGGACCCAATACCATTTAGCGCGTACGGTCTTAATCCAGCTGTTCAGGCTTATGAATTCGGAGTTATTGTTGTTGCTCATGGTGATTCAAAAATTATTTAGCTAAAAGGGCTATGCCGAGCGAGGCTATTACCGATACGGCGCTTACAATTACCGATGTCATTGATAGTTTGAATTGGCGTTCCTGGTCGATGGAAACATTCTTGATACGAACCTTGTTGGGCTCAACGTAAATAACGTCGTTTTGGCTCAGATAGAAGTAGGGCGACTCAAGNATCTTGGAGTCGTTGAGGTCNAGCTTGTGGAACTGNCGNTCACCGTTTTCTTCGCGNATNAGCCAAACGGCTTTGCGTTCGCCNTANGGCGTAAGGTCGCCGGCGGCGGCAATTGCGTCAAGNATCGAATAGCGCTCGCGGTTAACCAGCTGNACGCCNGGNTTGGTAACTTCGCCCATAATATTTACGTGGAAGTTCACCAGTTCAACAGTCACTATCGGGTCAATTACCGTTTCGCTGATTTTTTCTTCAAGGTATTGNGCAAGTCCGTTGAGGGTCATGCCGGCAACATGAAGTTTNCCTAANACCGGGAATGATATGAACCCNGAGGCNTCAACATGGTAGGTCTGNANGGGCAGGTTTTGGGCGCGGCGGGAAATNATTTGACCCTCNTCGGTNGTTANGGGNGAGTTGAANTCNCGCACACGNGGATGCTGATATGGTATCGTAAAGTCTTGAACTGCAGTCGGGTCGCCGGCAGAAACGTTGATAACGAGTTCGTCGTCAGGGACGATTTTTATTGTGAAGTCGCCGACGGCAACTGCACCTTCGGCCGGCAGGTCCGTGAAGTAGGGGAGGACGGTCTTGCTGGAAGAGCAAGCGCTCAAGCCTATGCAAACCCCGAGGGCAATGATAATGTGGTTGACTTTCATATAATGACTGGTGCTTATAAGCGTTTACTCTTTAACGTTTTGAGTTTGTTNTTTATTGTTTGGAATCTGATAATCTTTTAAGTATTTCTGNNGCCGCCGAATTGGTTTGCGGATGGCGCCATTGTGGAAGNAGTTCGGCCAGGGGGNGCAGAACGAATTTGCGGTGTGTCAGGCCGGGGTGGGGCACNGTGGCGCGAGGGTCGGTTGACACGGTTGAACCGAGGCAGATCAGGTCGAGGTCGATTTCGCGGTCGCAATAGTTACCGGCGGCATCGCGGTGGCAGCCCCCGGGAGCTAATGTCTGCTCGATTTTTTTCAGACAGTCGACAATTTCAAGCGGGGATTTGTCGGTTTCAACATTCACTCCTATATTGAGGAAGTTGTTTGGTGAATCATAGCCAAATGGCTCGGTTTCAATCGGTTCTGAAACCGCCTCGACTTTGCCGACCATACGGTTAAGTAGCGATACCGCGCGTGACAACATGTCCGCGCGGTCTCCCAAATTGGATCCGATATTGATGTGGGCTATCAAATCGTGCGACTTACTTCAACTTCTTCAAAGCCTTCAATTATATCGCCGACCTGAAGATCGTTATAGCCTGCAATGCTCAAGCCGCAGTCGTAGCCTGAAGCCACTTCCTTAACGTCGTCCTTGAATCGCTTGAGCGAGCCGAGTTCGCCGGTGTAGCGCACAATGCCGTCGCGAATCAGGCGCACTTTGTTAGTGCGTTTGATTTTGCCTTCGCGAACCAAGGCGCCGGCAATTGTGCCAACCTTGGAAATATGGTAGGTCTGCAGTACTTCGGCCGTGCCGGTGATTTCTTCCTTAAGCTCGGGCGCCAGCATGCCGGCCATTGCGTCTTTGACTTCCTCAATNGCTTGATAAATAACCGAATAGAGGCGGATGTCGACGCCTTCGCGTTCGGCGGCTTTGCGGGCGGCCTGACTGGGACGCACCTGGAAGCCGATGATAATNGCATCGGATGCTGCGGCCAGGTCAACGTCGCTTTCAGAGATTGCACCNACGGCTTTGTGAATAACGTTAATCTGAATTTCTTCGGTCGAGAGCTTGAGCAGCGAGTCAGACAGTGCCTCGATTGAACCGTCAACGTCGCCCTTAACAATAATGTTGAGTTCCTGGAAGTTACCGATTGCGCGACGGCGACCAATATCTTCAAGGGTTATCATCTTGGTAGTGCGTGCGGTTTGTTCGCGCTGCAGCTGTTCGCGTTTGGTGGCGATTTCGCGTGCTTCCTGTTCGGAGTCGAGAACGTTGAAAGTGTCGCCGGCAGTGGGTGCGCCGTTCAGACCGAGAATCAGAACGGGGACGGCCGGTCCGGCCTCTTTAACGCGCTGGTTACGCTCGTTGAACATGGCTTTTACTTTGCCGTAGTGAGTGCCGGCAAGAATAATGTCGCCAACTTTAAGGGTGCCGCTCTGGACCAGAACCGTAGCAACGTAGCCACGGCCTTTGTCGAGGCTCGATTCCAGTACGGCGCCGACCGCATTGCGGTTGGGATTGGCTTTGAGCTCAAGCATTTCGGCTTCGAGCAGAACTTTTTCCATGAGTTCTTCAACGCCGATGCCTTTCTTTGCCGAGATTTCCTGGCTCTGATATTTGCCGCCCCAGTCTTCAACGAGGTAGTTCATGGCCGACAGTTCCTCCTTGATTTTGTCGGGATTGGCGTGAGGCTTATCGATTTTATTGATGGCAAAAACGATGGGCACACCGGCGGCGGCTGCGTGGTTGATGGCTTCGACGGTCTGAGGCATTACTGCATCGTCGGCAGCAACTATGATGATTACAAGGTCGGTAACCTTTGCACCGCGGGCACGCATTGCGGTAAATGCTTCGTGGCCGGGGGTGTCGAGGAAGGTTATGTTGCGTCCGTCGGGCAGGGTAACATGGTATGCACCAATGTGCTGAGTAATGCCGCCTGCTTCGCCGGCAATTACGTTTGCCTGACGGATGTAGTCGAGCAGCGACGTTTTACCATGGTCAACGTGGCCCATGACAGTAACAATCGGCGGACGGGGCAGCAGGTCTTCTTCGGAGTCTTCAACCTGTGCTACCGCCTCAGAAAGGTCGGTGGTGATATATTCGGTTTCGAAGCCGAATTCTTCGGCAACGATGTTGATTGTTTCGGCATCGAGGCGCTGGTTAATGCTGACCATAACGCCCATCTGCATACAGGTTGCNATGACGTTGTTGATCGGCACATTCATCAGCGATGCAAGGTCGTTGGCNGTAACGAACTCGGTGAGTTTCAGAATCTTGCTTTCGGCTTCCTGCTGCTCGGCGCGTTCGTGTTCGCGGTTGGCAAAAGCCTCGCGCTTTTCTTTNCGCCATTTTGCTGCNACTTTCTGGCCTTTGTTGCCTTTAGAGGTCAGNCGGGCAAGCACTTCCTTAACCTGCTTCTGAACGTCTTCTTCGCTAACTTCGGGCGCAGCCTGTTTGGCCTTGCGNTTTCTGTCNGCGTTGTTCTTTTTGTTGTCGTTCTTCTGGTTATTGGGCTTTTTGGCATTGCCGTTGTTGGGCTGATTGTTGTCGCGGGCGTTGCGGCCTTCTTTCTGCACATCAACCTTTTCGCCTGCACCTATGCGCTTGCGCTTTTTGCGGTCGCCTTCGCGGTCGTTGCGGCGTTCCTCTTTAGATTTCTTTTTCGGGCGGGTTGCGCCGTTGATGGCTGAAAGGTCGATTTTGCCTACAACATTCAGCTGCGGACCTTGGGCTTTCAGGGCGTCGGAGTCGTGGAGGCGAAATACTTCGGGCTCAGCGGGTGTTTTTTCGCTNGGNGTCTCAACGGCCTGTTTTGCGGGTTCCGGCTTCTGTTCGGGCTTAACTTCGGGCTTGGGTTCTGCCTTAGGCTCCGGTTTGGGTTCTGGTTTCGGTTCAGCTTTGGGCTGCGGTTTAGCCTCAACTTTAGGTTCGGGCTTGGGCTCGGGTTTNGGCTCNGGCTTCTGCTCTGCCTTAGGCTGTTGCTTAGGCTCGGCTTTGGGTTCGGGCTTATGCTCGGGTTTCGGCTCTACCTTGGGCTGCGGCTTCGGTTCCGGTTTCGGCTCGGGCTTGGGTTCCGGTTTGGGCTCAGCCTTTGGCTTTTCAACGGGTTTTTCAGCCGGTTTTTCCACCGGTTTTTCAACGATGGGTTTGCCGGTTGCAAGGTCGATTTTGCCCAGCACTTTGGGGCCATTGTCGGCTTTCGGAGCCTCCGGAGCCTTTGGCGCGGTAACCGGAGCTGCGGGTGCAGCGGGCGCAGGAGTCTTGGGAACTCGCTGGCCGAGATTGATTTCTTTGCCGCCGCCAAACTCCTTTATCAATAGTTCGCAAACGGTTTCGTCAACGCGGGCGTTGACGCCTTCTTCAACTTCAATGTTTTTTTTCTGCAAAAACTCCCTCACCGTGCTGAGCCCCACGTTGAGTTCGCTTGCAATTTTGCTTAATTTCTGTCTTGCCATTTAATATGTAATAAAGGAGTTTTTAGGGGGTTAGAAATTAGTTGGCTTCGGTGGTTTCGGGTTCGTCGGCTTCCGAATCTTCTTCGTCTTCGTCGTAGTCGAATTCGGCGCGGAGCACTCCAATTACGTAGTCAACGGTTTCGGCTTCGAGGTCGGCCTTTTCCGAGATGATTTCGGGGTCGGTTTCCAAAACTGCCTTGGCGGTCATCAGGCCCATGTTTTTGAGCGATTCGATTACCCAATCGTCAATTTCGTCCTTGAATTCGTCGAGGTAGATGTCGTCGTCGTTTTCGTCCTGTTCGGTCTTGCGGTAAACGTCAATTTCGTAGCCGGTAAGCTTTGAGGCGAGCTTAATGTTTTGGCCGCCCTTACCGATTGCGAGGCTAACTTCTTCGGGGCGCATGAACACTTCTGCCTTTTTCGTTTCTTCGTCCAGGCGGATCGACCAAACCTTTGCGGGAGCAAGTGCGCGCTGAATCAGCAGGCCGGGGTTGGAGGTCCAGCTTATAACGTCTATGTTTTCGTTGCGCAGTTCGCGAACAATGCCATGGATGCGCGAGCCTTTCACACCTACGCAGGCACCAACCGGGTCGATGCGGTCGTCGTAGCTCTCAACGGCAATCTTGGCGCGTTCTCCGGGAATGCGGGCAACGGCGCGGATGTTGATCAGGCCGTCGTGGATTTCCGGAACTTCGAGTTCAAACAGTGCGCGCAGGAACTGGTCGGACACGCGGCTAACTGTGATTTTCGGATTGTTGTTTTTATTGTCAACGTTGGCAATTACGGCGCGCACGGTTTCGCCTTTGCGGAAGAAGTCGCCGGGAATTGCTTCGCTCTTGGGCAGCAGCAGTTCGTTGTGGTCTTCGTCCATCAGCAGGGTTTCGCGGCTCCAGGTCTGATACACTTCGGCCGAAATCAGTTCGCCTTCCATGTCTTTGAATTTGGTGTAGATGGCTTCTTTCTGCAGGTCGAGAATCTTCGACTGCAGAGTCTGGCGCAGGTTGAGAATAGCGCGGCGACCGAAGTTGGCGAATACAATTTCTTTGGTGTGCTCTTCGCCGATTTCGGCGTCGGGGTCGTTGTCGGCGCGAGCATCGGTCAGCGAAATCTGCAGGTTGGGGTTTTCAACTTCGCCGTCGGGCACTACTTCGAGATTCTGAAAAATCTGAACGTCGCCCTTGTCGGGGTTCATAATAACGTCGAGGTTTTCATCGGTGCCAAACATGCTGGACAGCACTTTTCGGAAGCTTTCTTCCAGAACGCTGACCATTGTAGCCTTGTCGATGTGTTTGTATTCCTTGAACTCATCGAAACGTTCCACCATATTGGTGTTTNCCGCTTTCTTTGCCATTGGTTTTAATATGTATCTTATTTAAAATTTATTACGTATTTAACGGTCTTTGCATCGCCGTAGGCGAGGGTTTCGGGCTGCAGCTCAACCACGGGACGCTTCTGGCCCTCTTTTTTCACCTTGCGGGGCACTTCAACGGTAAAGCCGTCGTCGGTGGTTTCAACCAGGGTGCCCTGAAATTTGCGGCCGTCGCGGGTCAACACCTCGACCTCGTTGCCTATGTTTTTGTCAAACTGCTTTTTAACCTTAAAGGGCGAGGTCAGGCCTGCCGAGCCTACTTCGAGCTCGAAATCTTCGGCGTCGCGGTCGAGNTGNNCTTCGATTNNGCGCGAAANGGCAACGCANGNGTCAACGTCCATGCGGTCCATCGAGTCGAGTTCAATAACTATGCGGTTATCGGCTGAAACGCTGATGCTGACCGGAAAAATGTCGGTTCCCTCTATGGCTTCAAGTGTGGCTTGTTCGACTAATGCTTTATCAATCATGATGGTTATTATAAAAAACTCGGAGAAGACCTGCGCCCCCTCCGTTGCTACGCTGCAAAGTTACGAAAAATTTCCGTGCCCGCAAAACTTTTTTAAACAAATTTTGATGGAAGTTAAAAAAGTAGCTTCGAAGCGCTGTGGCTTCGAAGCTTGGTAGCCCATAGGAGAATCGAACTCCTCTTTCAAGAATGAAAATCTTGCGTCCTAACCGATAGACGAATGGGCCGAAAATTAGGCCGATATTAAGCGGCCAAAGAGTTTATGTGCTTCTGGAGGGAGCTCTTGAGGTTGGCGGCCTTGTTTTTGGAGATGGTGTTCTTGCGGGCCAGTTTGTCCAACAGAGATTCCAGAGCGCTGTAGGCCTTAACGGCTTCTGCCTTGTCGGTCATTTTGCGGATNCGACGAACTGCNGTACGAGCGGTTTTCTCGTAGTAGCGGTTGCGNAGNCGNCGGCTTTCGGTCTGNCGNATTCTNTTNAGNGATGACTTGTGGTTTGCCATTTGNANTGANTNNGTNNTTTCTNTNAGTTNTTTCTTANTNNTTNGTAGCCCATAGGAGAATCGAACTCCTCTTTCAAGAATGAAAATCTTGCGTCCTAACCGATAGACGAATGGGCCATATCGCGGTTTTGCGACTGCAAAGTTATAACAATTTTTTGAATTGTGCAAATTTTCTTGTAATTTTGCTAAAAATTTATGCGAAAAATTTTAAACATCATTCCGCTTCGGCTCACNCCTCATTCTGATCGCACCTCTATTTTGCAGGCTTACTCGCTTGAAATGGGCGCAGTTAGCTTTGCNGTGCCNGCCGGNTCCGGAGGCGGTGCCGCGCGCCGCCGNGCGNTGCTNCAGCCGCTNACGCCGCTCGAAGTTGAGGCGCAGATTTATCCCGGCCGCGAGCTCCATACCTTTCGCGAGCCGCGTGCGCGCATCCAAATTCACACCATACTTACTCACCCGGAGCGGGCCGCTATGGCAATGTTTATTGCCGAGGTGCTTCAGCGCCTTTTGCAGCAGGCCGATGCCGATTCCTCCACCTATTATTATATAGAGCGTTCCGTTGATCTGCTAAACGACCCGCAGGTGCCGGTTGCGAATTTCGCGCTGATGTTTATGAAAGGGCTGACCGTTTGCTTGGGAATTGAACCGGATTGTCAGGAGTTCCGCCCGGGGATGCTGTTTGACATGATTGACGGCTGTTTCCGCCATTCGGCGGCTCTGCACGGCCACTCGCTTTCGGCGGCCGATTCTGCTGTGGCAGCGCGATTGATGCGCATGACCTGGCAAAACCAGCGCTTCTTCCGCTTCTCGTCGGCGGAGCGTCGCGAGGTCCTCGATAAGATTTTGGAGTATTATTCTATGCACTATGCGCCGCTGACAAACTTGAAGTCACCCGCGGTGCTTCATCAGCTGCTGCGTTAGGCTATCAGCAGCGCCAGACGGTAGACTATAAATGCCATAAGCCAGGCCAGCACAGTGTTGTAAACGGCCGAAAAAGCCGCGTATTTCCATGAGCGGGTTTCGCGGGCTATGGCGGCGAGCGTGGCTATGCAGGGGCAGTAGAGAAGCACAAACACCAGGAAGCCCAGAGCCGACGCTGGGGTAAATTCTGCACCAAGCCGAGCCCCTAAGGCAACGTCGGTAACGGCCTCGTCGCCCGTGTAGAGTACTCCGAGGGTGCTGACAATGATTTCTTTGGCGGGAATGCCGGCAATGGCGGCAACCGTTGCGCGCCAACCCATGCCAATCGGCTCCATAACCGGGCTCAGGCCTTTGCCGAGCATCTCCAGATATGAGTCGCCCTCCATCGGGAAGTAGTTCAGCGCCCAAACTATGATGCAGGCAACTAAAATTATGCCGCCCATCTTTTTCAGATATTGTTCGCCCTTGGCCCATGTATGGCGCAGAATGGCATTCGGAGTCGGAACGCGATAGGGGGGCAATTCCATAACGAACGGCGTTTCATCCGTTTTCCACACAAAGCGCCTCAGCAGCTTGGCGGTCATCATTGCCGCCAAAACACCGATGGCGTATATGCCAAAAAACACCAGGGCGGCGTGGGCCGAAAAGAATGTGCCGATCAGCAGAACGTAAATCGGCAGCCTCGCCGAGCAGCTCATAAACGGGTTTATCAGAATCGTAATCAGTCGCGACGAGTGGCTCTCAATGGCTCTTGTGGCCATGATTGCCGGAACATTGCAGCCGAAGCCCATCAGCAGGGGAATAAAACTCTTGCCGTGCAGGCCTATATGGTGCATCGACCGGTCCATGATGAAAGCCGCGCGGGCCATATAGCCGGAGTNTTCCAAAAATGATATGCACGCATATAATATAAGGATATTCGGCAGAAAAACGATTACCGAGCCGACGCCGCCGATAATGCCGTCGGCAATCAGGTCTTTGAGCGGGCCGTCGGGCATCGTGTTGCCAACGAATTCCGCCAGCATGGCAACTCCGGTTTCAATCCAGTCCATAGGATATTGNCCTACGGTAAACGTGAGCCANAATATCAGGAACATTATGCCTAAAAACAGCGGAATGCCAAACAGGCGGTTGATAACAAACGCATCGATAATCGACGTTGANCGCGTCGACGACNGGCGNTCGCCGCTCATGGTTTCAGCCAGGGCGCCGTCGATAAAACCATACTTCTCGGCAGCAATGGCCGAAGATATGTCTTGCTCGGTGCGTTCCTCTATCAATTTCCGGGCCGACTCCCTCATCTCTTTCATTTGCTGATAATAGGGTCGGTCGGCAAACAGCGTTTCGATTTCCGAATCGCCCTCAAGGAATTTTACCGCCATGTAGCGCGCGGCGAATTTCGGCGGAATGGAGGTGTCGCCCTTTATGAGATTCTTTATAGGGTCGAGGGCCTGCTGCAGGTCGTTGGATAGCGCAATGTGGACGTGGCGCACCTTAGGCTCACGCCCTTCATATACTCTGATTATGGTGTCGAGCAACTCGTGGAGCCCCTGGCCGGTTTTGCTCACGGTCGGAACCATAGGCACTCCGGTCATGGCGCCGAGCAACTCATAGTCGAGCCGTGCGCCCGATTCCTGAAGTTCGTCAAACATGTTCAGGGCCACAACCATCGAGCGGTCCATGTCGATGAGTTCGGTTGTCAGATAAAGGTTGCGCTCAAGATTCGACGCAACAACTACGTTGACTATAACGTCGGGCGTTTCCGACGCTAAATAGCGGCGCACATACAGCTCTTCGGGCGAATATGCTGCCAGGGAATATGTGCCGGGCAGGTCTACGATGTTGAAATGGTAGCCTCCATAGTTAAAGGAGCCCTTTTTTGCCTCGACGGTAACCCCGGAGTAGTTGCCAACATGCTCCGTTGCGCCGCTCAGCGAGTTAAACATCGAAGTTTTGCCGCAGTTGGGGTTGCCGATCAGGGCTATGTTGATTTCGTGTGCTCCATGGTTGTGAAGTTCCGGCAAAAGCTCGTCGGCCTCGTTGGGGTGGGTCAGCGCTTGCGAGTCGGCAGTGCGCGGCAGCTCCATTTCGGCGGCATCTACCCCTTCAACCATTTCCGCCTAGCTGCGTCGCAGCGAAACTTCGTAACCAAGTATCGAATATTTATCGGGGTCCTTCATCGGAGCCGATAAAACCTTGCGTATCAGCTTGCCGCGTACAAACCCCATTTCGGTCAGGCGTTTACGAAAGGCGCCGTGGCCAAGAATCTTGACCACGTACGCTTCATGTCCTTCCGGAAGGTCATTCAATCTCATTTTCTAATTCTTAACGACTGCAAAGTTCGCAATTTTACGCGACCTGCGCAATACCCACATTTGAGTAAATTGTTGCTATTTCAAAATTTATCGCTAACTTTGGGGGTTAATAACTGCAAGCGATAATGAGTTTCGACACTTTGGCCTTTATGCTGTTTCTGCCATGTATGTTTCTGACATACTGGTTTTTGACGTTTCGCGGAAAGGGTGGGGCGTTGGCTCAGAATCTGATTACGGTTGCAGGCAGTTATGTTTTCTACGGCTGGTGGGATTCGCGTTTTCTGGTGCTGATTTTTCTGACGACGGTATTCAGCTATGCTTCCGGCCAAATGCTCGGTCGCACGACGTCAACGGCCAAACGTAAAGCCGTGCTATGGACCAGCGTCGGTCTGAATCTCGGCATTTTGGGATTCTTTAAGTATTATAACTTTTTTGCCGAAAATCTGCAGGCGTTGCTCGCCCCTTTAGGTATTGGCCTCGACAACGTGACTCTCGATTTGATATTGCCTGTGGGCATTTCGTTCTACACGTTTCAGGCCCTGAGCTATACTATCGACGTTTACCGCCGCAGCATTCGCCCGACCAACGATATTCCGGCCTTTTTTGCGTTCATATCCTTTTTCCCGCAGTTGGTGGCCGGCCCGATTGAGCGTGCAACCAACCTGTTGCCGCAGTTTCAGCTTCGCCGGCGGTTTGACTACGCGCAGGCCGTTGACGGCAGTCGCCGCATTCTTTGGGGATTGTTTAAGAAAATGGTCATAGCCAATAACTGTGCTGACTATGTCGACCTGGTTTTCGGTGCTCCGGAAGCTTTTGAGGGCATCAATCTTTGGTTGGCGGTTTTGCTGTTCACGTTTCAGATCTATGGTGACTTTTCGGGCTACTCGAATATCGCTATCGGCACGGCTCGCCTTTTCGGCATCCGCCTGATGCAGAACTTCAATCTGCCCTATTTTTCGAGGAA
>WFLX010006645.1_pt1 | contig 19947 bp, 12 predicted proteins | sample 4967041 | NCBI WGS metagenome assembly WFLX01 (sample SAMN12857096, study PRJNA449069) | gut metagenome | isolation source: stool from male and female vole | host: Microtus ochrogaster | place: USA:Florida | collected 2017
GCTATTTTCGCAAATTGTTGGAGCGAAAAACGGGACTCGAACCCGCGACCCCGACCTTGGCAAGGTCGTGCTCTACCAACTGAGCTATTTTCGCAATTCAATAAATTTTTAGAATGAATCACTCTTGATTCATCTTGGTGTCCGAAATGAGACTCGAACTCACACGAGCGAAAGCTCACTACCCCCTCAAAGTAGCGCGTCTACCAATTCCGCCATCCGGACAGGGTTNAAGCNGAAGCTTNGAGCGAAAAACGGGACTCGAACCCGCGACCCCGACCTTGGCAAGGTCGTGCTCTACCAACTGAGCTATTTTCGCATGTGTTGGTGGGGTNTCCCCCGTTTTTGCGATGCAAAGTTANTNCTTTTTTNTGNACTGTGCAAATTTTTTAATAAATTTTTTTCTGCTCAACAGACACGGATAAGTAGGGAAGTTCATTAAAGTGTTGCAGAAGGCACACTTATGGATATTGAATCCCTCTCTTCAGTTATTGAATTTACACTGTCGGAAGTCTTAATCTTGTCAACATTGACTTTATGATGGAAGAAATCCTCGATTGAAATCACGGAAGCCTTCTGCTCATTGTCATGATTGATCGGTATCAGGAGGGAGAGTCCTATGGTTAGGATTGTGATAAGCATGGCAGCCGCATGCACTATGCGTTTGCTGACAGTGAAAACATATCTGTCGGCAGGGACATGAATAATGCGCACACCTTCATCTTGTATTTCTGACTCTTCCATTCCTTGAGTTTGCTCCTCATGCGACTTCATGGCATGATCAATTCTTTCGTCAAGCTTAATGTCAGGAAGAATATCTGAAATGGTAGAAGAGATTCTTGGTTGGAAGCTGATCAATCCTTCCGAATCCTTGATTAGACGACCTACCATCCCAAGAGAAGTTTCACCCTCGGTGTTAAGGTCAGTTGTCATTCTTTCAATGAGGGATGCTACCATTCGGCGAGCGTCCTCGTATGAAAATCCTTCGTGTCTTGCGATGGAGTGGGAGAGGAGTCCGTCGTCTGTCACGACACTGCTGTTGAAGCTTATATCGCGACGCCGTGGACGAATCACTCCGTGTTCAAGATCGATAAATGCTTCAGTCTCGGTGGCGATAAAGGCTCCGATACCGGGCACAATGACGCAGTCATGGCGCGTAAGCAGATATTCAATATGAAGGGGAAGAATGTCCATCGTTGTTTATTTTTGTTTGCGATTGCAAAATTAATAAAAAAATTCGATGTCAAAAAGGGGTGTCAATATCTTTTTCAGCGTTTTTCCGGGAAAAATCGTTCAATGGTTTGGTAATCAACTCCGTAATCAATTGCAAGTTTTTTATCTGCTTCTGCCTCCCTGTAGATAAGTAGGAGTTTCTTGATCCAACCTCTCAAAAGATACAGTCTTCCATCGTGGGGATGCTCGTTGATAGCTTCTTTTGCGGTTTCAAGAGCCTCAGTCAATTTACCGGTATGTCCGAGGTTTTCGATGAGACCTAACTGAAATTCAACTCTGTCTTCATCGTCGGCAAGAGTGCGGCTGATGGCATCTACATAATAGCCTGCAGCTTCTGAAAGATGTCCCTGAAGTTCCATGCATTTTGCGAGTCCTCCCGGTCCCCAGCTATTTTCCGGATGATTTTTTGTCAGCTTCATGAAGTCGGTATATGCTCCTCGATAGTCAGCATTCCTCATCCTCAACAATCCTCTTGTCTGTAATGGCCATTCAGAGAGGCTGTCCATCTCCAATATTGTATTTAAAGTCTCCATGGAGCCTTCTGTGTCGGAAGCCTGAATCTGTATTTTCGCTTTTGATGTTAGCACGGGAATACTTTTTGGGGCCCTTGAGAGTGCTATTTCAAAGCATTGCATAGCTTCTCCAATCTTTCCTTCCATGCCTGCAGCCAGGCCAAGATTATTGAAAAGCAAGACATTTCCTACATTGCCAGGATCAAGCCTTAATGCTTCCCGAGTGCACCGAGCCGCTTCGCTCCATTCCTCTTTAGCTATAAAATATTGAGCAGAATCAGCAAACTGGAGATAACGTTTGTATTCAGGTGTGTCGGTAGCTAAGCTTATATTTTGCGTTGCAGCAGCGGCCTGCGCCATTGCGCAAGCCGCCCCCACTAATAATATTAAAGTCTTAATTCTCTTCACAATCATTATGCATTATTTCTAATGTCACTAAATAAAGATATCGATATTGTTCAACCCCTCCGGGGTTGTGGATTATTGTATATGCTTACCCACAGTTTCACTGGGGGGTAACAAAATATCAGCCCTCCGGGCTTTCCTACGGTAGAAGTCTAATTTAGTGACATTAGCATTATTTCTTACTGTAATTATCAATACCTTGTTTGAGGAATCTCTTATAGCCGGGGATGTCTTCTTCATAGACGAATGCCGGGGCAAGTGGTTTTCCATCGTTGTCAACGAGAACGTGGAATGGCTGAGCATTTGCGCCAAACTTAGAGCGTTGCAAGTAGCTCCACTTATCGCCGTATGTGCGGAGTGTCCGCTGGGTCCCATCTTTTTCAGTTACTTTGATAGGCTCTGGAAGAGCTTTCTTCTCATCCACCATTAGTGTTACAAGCACATAATCATTGTCGATGGTGGCCTNGATATCAGGGTCAGTCCAAACAGCTGNCTCCATCTTNCGGCAGTTGACACAGCCATATNCGGAAAAGTCGAGCATAACCGGTTTNCCAAGCTTGCGTCCGAGTTNCATACCTTCCTCATAGTCGTCGACTACTGCATGCACGTCTCCTTCATAGAGAGAGAAGTCTTGNGTATAAGTCGGAGGAGCGAATGCGCTGNTAGCTTTAAGCGGAGCACCCCAAAGACCCGGGAGCATATAGATTGCAAATGCGAAAGAGATACAAGCAAGCATGAATCGAGTCACACCTGTCTTCTCTACCTTGTCGTCGTGTGGGAAAGTAATCTTGCCGAGCAGATATACGCCAAGAAGTGCAAATATCACTATCCAGAGGCTTACGAATACCTCGCGGTCGAGTATTCTCCAACCGTATGCAAGGTCAGCTACTGAGAGGAACTTCAGAGCAAGTGCAAGTTCGAGGAAACCCAGAACCACTTTCACAGTATTCATCCAGCCGCCGCTTTTTGGCATACTGTTGAGCATTGTTGGGAACATAGCGAAAAGTGTGAACGGAAGAGCAAGAGCAAGAGCAAAACCGAACATTCCTACTGCAGGGGAAACGAAATTGCTGGTTGATGCTGCTTCTACAAGGAGNGTCCCGATAATCGGGCCAGTGCAGCTGAANGAAACGAGCACGANAGTGAACGNCATGAANAAGATANACAGCATTNCNGNAGTAGCATNCACNTTGGAGTCCATCTTGTTNGTCCAACNTGAANGGAGAGTCAGTTNGAANCCCCCCATGAAAGAGANTGNAAACACTACGAGCAGAAGGAAGAATATGATATTGAAGATGGCATTTGTAGCAAGATTATTAAGGGCAGAGGCACCGAAGATAATCGTCACCGCAAGTCCAAGCACAACGTATATCACAATAATTGATCCGCCGTATGTGGCAGCAGCTCCGATAGCTTTGCGACGGCTTTTCTTGTTTTGTTTTAGGAAGAATGACACGGTCATTGGTATCATCGGCCAAACACATGGAGTGACAAGGGCAATAAGACCACCCAAGAAACCTGCTATAAAGATGTAAACGAGGCTGCTTGTGGCTTCCGGTGCATCTTCTTCAAAAGCGCGGAGTTCAGCCTCAACGTTAGTCCACCAGCCTGCTTTTGTAACGTCTTCATTAAGCACTCCGGGCACGAGAGGACCATCAGCGGCATGAAGTGAATCTACAGCCTCTGCAATAGCTTCAGCCTTTTCTTCAGTGGTAGTCTCCTCAGCAGGAGCTTTCGGCCCAGGTAGCTCTGTGGCAACAGCTGTCACGGGAGCTTTTCCCGAAAGACTTTTTCCTCCATACACTTGTGTGCAGCCAGAATCATTGCATGCCTGACCCTTTATCTCTACATCAACGGTATAGTTTGCAGCTGTTGGTTTAAGTTTCTGGGTAAATGTGACTTTATCTGAGTAAAAATGTTGGTCTACTTCGAAGGTGTCGTCAAACTCCTTAGTGTAAGGATGATCGGCAGTTGGTGTTCCTACGGTCTCGCATCCCTTAGTATCAAAGTAGAATACGAGAGGATTGGAACCTCCTGATGGATTATCGATAGAATACAGATGGTAGCCGGGGTCGATCGTTGCAGTAGCTACGACTTTGGGAGAATCAGTACCGTCTCCGACGAGCTTTATATCCCAATGTACGGCATCAGCTGCAAATCCAGCCACCCCTAACACAATCGCATAAAGTCCAATCAATAATGATAAGGTAAGTCTTTTCATAAATGATGTATTCAAAATAATGATTTAAAGAATAGTTAGACCCCTCCNGNGNCNTTNTTTTAGATAGACTTTCCCCNAGTTTCANTGGGGGNTAACAAGANNATCANCCCTCCGGGCTTTTTTTTCATGCAAGAAAGTTAGTCGATGTGGTTACTCTCGACTTTTATAGAAGCAGCTTGTTCCACTTCCTTGTTGTCGTCGCGATAAACATAGACTACCACGTCGCAATTTTCAGCTACCCAATCCTCTTGAAGAGTTATTGAGGCCGTTCCCTCCTTTTTGTCTCCTTCAGCAAAAGAGGATCCAATCGTTTCGCCCCAGTTGCCGTTGAGAGATGCTCTTAAGACGTGGTTATGTTCATAATTCAAATTTGGTTTGCCATCAGGCATAGTCTGTGTGCCCATAATCTTGTTTTCGACAAGCCAAACCGTAACATTGAGTTTTGAGTTTACGTAATCGAGGAATTCTACGTCATAGTCTACTGAAAGCAGACGTGAGGAAGCGTCATATTCGGATGTCGCTGCGAGAGTCACAACCGTTGGGACAACAAGAGCTTCTGAAGCTCTTTGGATCCAGTCGCCGGTTGAACCGGACATCGATGATTTGAGACCGTTGAAGATAGCTGCAGGGAAACCACTGGGTTGGTAGTAGTCAAAGAGGGCAGTTGCGGCTTCACTTCTAAGGTCTTGCTGCCGAGAAGGTGTGTGAATACTCACAACCGGATCAGTGAAATGGCTTCCGTATGGATGTAGACCTACGGAAATCACACGTCCAGGCTCTTCCTCTTCTTTAATTTGCTCTACGATTGCAGCTCCGGTAGGGCAATTGAGACAACTGTTGCCGGTAAACTCCATGATTAGCAAAGTCCTGGGGTTATCGATAACCGGTTTCTCCACCTTTATATAACGGTCATCCTCGTTAATGTTATCACATCCTGAGGCAATGGCTGCGAGAAGGAAAAGTCCTAATGTCAGATAAGAAGCTTTCATCAGAAAGTATAATTATATGTTAGATTGAAACCCTTTGTCTCAGGCACCCAACGGCATACACCGCCTGAACAGTTATAACCCTCTTTCACGCGGCCATAGCCGAAAGTGAAACGGTTAGCCTTGAGATTATAGGTCACAAGGAATGAGTAATAGTTGTCGTTACGGGCACTGTTCCAAGTGTCGGTCACTGTAATCATCCAGTGAGGCGCAAACGAGACTTCTGCCAAGCCTGCAATCCAATCACCCTTATCCTGCTTTGTCTGTAAGTACTGCGCTTCAAAACGCAACTGTGCTTTTTTAGCCATCTTCCATTGTCCCTCATAGATGAAGATATTGCTTGTGACCATACCTCCATGACCTTCCACGATTGTCTGGTTGTATTTTTGGAACATGTAGAAGAAAGTCATCTGATATTTGCGAGAGAGCTTCTTGTTGAGTTCGAAGTTCAGGTCGGCGTAATATAGAGATCCAATCTTCCAGAATGGTGATTTATACTGGTTTGTTCCAGGTTCGCGGTCGCTCGAGATGGCTCCTTCCGGTTTGAAATAGTCGAGACCGGAAATATAACTTGCACTCAAACGCACGTTTGTGCCATATTTGCCGCCAAGGGGTGTTTTCTTCTTGAAAAGATATCGTACATCTACCTGGAATGCCCATTCGCCGTCTGCTTGGGTGGCATACGGATACATAGCTGCCAAGGCAAAAGTCTGAGTCAGAGTGAACGCCGGTAGATGGTTGACAGTAGAGCTCAACATATATTCAGCATCTATCACTCTTTTGGAACGGAAATCCATATTGTCGCTCCTTTTGGCTTGAAGAAGCGCCGAAAAACCGCTCTTTGAATACGTACCGGAAAGCAACACGGCTTGCCCTCTCCTGTAAGTGAAGTTGTTGAGAGAGTTTGGGTCGTTGTTTTTAGTAGCGTATTCCAAAAGGAAGTTGAAATCATTTGCTCTTACTTTAACCCTCCCATCGAATGCTGCGATGTTTTGTGGAAAGTGTAGATAGTAGTTGTATCCGGGTTCAGGATTTGGCACCAGGCTTCCGGAAGGTGTCACCTTAATTTGCTCTTCCTTGTCATGCTTGCCTACGTAAGAGAACCCAAGGGTCAAACCTGTATTTTTCTTGAATTTTTCCTTGAAAGTCTCATTGAGACTCCATTCGGCATCAGCACCCCATAGCCATGAAGAGTTCCACTCCCAGTAGCGTCGTTGTTTGCCCCCCAGAGCAGTAAGATGAACTCCTGGAGCAGGATTAACCTTGATTCTTCCACCTCTTATTGCATTGTCTACACCAAGTGAACGCTCTTGATAAGTACGAAGAATAAGACCGGACCCGAATTGCTCATAAAAGTCGCCTACNGTAGCTTGCNAACATTTNTATCCNCCGGTAGCCCAAATGTAGGGAACACCCCAGCCACCGAANCCTTTGTCATATCCTGGAAGCGGCCATTTAGCCCATTGAAATCTTGCACCCACAGATATGTATGGAGCATTTACTGTCAGGTCAAAGTAGGTGTTGTTTAGCACGTCCTTCTCGTAGTCGCCGGTCTTGTCTCCCTTAAAATTATAAGGAATAAGAAATTCAGACTGAATTGATCCATTAGCGCGGATTTTGCTCCACCATGAATCGTTGTCTTTCTTTGAAGAAGGGTCATATATATAGGTAGAGGGGAGCTTTTTGTTACCTTCTNTGTAANTAGAGGNGANTTTTGTTTCCCCTTCTACATACGTATTTGGATTTTGCTCCTCTATTTCTGCAACTTTCTCAGCAGTATTATCAGCCAAAGCGACCGAAGCACTGAGCATTAAGGTGCAGAAAGGAAAGATTAATCTTTTCATTTTTTGGTTAGGTGATTGNAAGCATAAATGGAAAGTACTTTATTTCATCGCTTTCTTAACGGCTTCGATGATTTCCTCTTCGGCACCGTCTACGTATCCTTGATGGTTCCATACGATGTTGCCTTCCCCATCAACAACGAATACGTGAGGAGGATCGCTGACTCCGAGCTGACGCTTGAAGTCACCGTTAGGGTCGAGGAGCACTTCGTATTCCCAACCTTTATTTTCTACGAACGGTTTCACACGCTGCTCATTCTGAGCCTCGTCAAGGCTCACTGCATAGATTTTTACACCGGTTTCATCTACCCATTCATCATAGACATCAGCAATGGCCTTGAGTTCGCGGACACAAGGTTTGCACCATGTGGCCCAGAAATCGATAACGAAAGGTTTGCCGTCATTGCTGAGAGTAGAAGTATCGACAGAATTGCCATTCATGTCTCGGAGCTGAACTTGAGGGAGGGCAGCAGATGCTGTCATTGCTCCTGCAAGCAGGAAAGCGGAAAATAGAAGTTTCTTTATCATATTTCTTTTCTTTAGTTATTATCGTTGAGGTTAAGATGCACTAAACTAATAACGGAATACAAATTTCTAATATTGCATTTTCCTTTATTGGAATAGACAAGTTTGATGTTCCAAAGTTACAAAAAAAAAATCAAAATTCTGATATTTTTTCTAAATTTTTTGAAGTGAAGTATCAATTTATGATGTGTTTTTAAGTCAGAAAAGGTGGCAAATTGCTTAAAAAAATAAGCCTCGCAGTAGGCGAGGCTTTATGATTAGAAGGGGAGGTCGTCGGTTGAGTCAGTGTCGTAGCCGCCGGGGGTTGGAGCAGGGGGGAAGGCATCGCCACCGAAGGGTTGGGGAGCTGCCGGATGTTGATCCTGTGGAGCGTATGGCTGCTGAGGAGCATACGGCTGCTGAGGAGTGTATGGCTGTTGTGGGGCATACGGTTGTTGAGGAGCGTATGGCTGCTGTCCGTAAGGTTGCTGCGGATAACCGGCTTGAGGAGCCATTCCCCCGGGAACGTATGGGCGCGCTGCATAGCAGCTGACATCAGTATACCACCTCTCATTGAATTCACGGCTCTCAATATCAACTGAGAGGGTATATGAATTGCCTACTTGAATGTCGATTGAGTCAACCCTATTGTCTCCGAAAATAGTGAACTTAACTTTCCTTGGATACTGTCCGAAAGTCTCAAGCACGTATTCTTTTTTCTTCCACTGATTTCCTGCCTTTGATACGCCTGACTGCAAGCCAAGGTCAAGGATTATTTTACCTTCTATTTCCATCTCGTGTTGTCGTTGTTTGTTTTAGTCTCCAAAGTTAGTCAAAATTGAAAATATGTGCAAATATTTCACTAAAAAAATACAAAATAAAAAAGGGAGAATCATAAACTCCCCCCTCTTTGGCCTTTCAACGCCACGCATTACGCCACACGCACCACGCAAAACGCACCATGCTATTCAAAATCTTCAAAGTTCACCTTAGCGGCGATATCATAGTTGTTTCGCTTAAGGAATGAAAGTATGTTTTGGCGTTCTTTGCCATCTTCTACATCTTCCTTGATTCGTCGGCAAGCGTGATGGAGAGCTATGTTCGACTGATATATATGGCGGTAGCTTTTTGCGATATCATCTATAACAGAATCACTAAAGCCTGCACGTCCGAGAATAAAAGAATTCACTCCGAAATATGAGATAGGATTATGGGCCATTATCACGTATGGAGGCACATTGCCGGTCACTCGGCATCCTCCTTTTATCAGAACGTAATCGCCAACTTCAAATCCTTCATGCACTAAAGCTCCTGAAGAGAAGATGGTGCAATCTCCGATCTTGCAATTACCGGCTATCTTGACTCCATTGCCGAGGACACACTTATTTCCGATAGAAGCATCGTGTCCTACATGTGACTGAGCCATTATGCAAGATCCGCTGCCTATTTTTGTAGCTTGTCCTTCATAGATGCTGCGGTTGATTATGACTTGTTCCCTTATCTTATTGTCGTCACCAATGATGACGTATGATTCCTCCCCTTTCCAACGGAAATCTTGTGGAGTGGCTGCTATAATACAGCTCTCATAGATCCGGTTGTTTTTACCGATTCTTGCACCTGAGAGAATACTTGAGTGTGAGTGGATGAAGCAATTGTCGCCTATCTCTACATTCCTATCAATGTAGACGAAAGCGCCGACGGTGATATTGTCGCCAAGCTTTGCTTCGGGGTGGACGTATGCCAATGGTGATATATTATTCATTTTTTTGAGCTTTTCAGTTTTCGGTTTGATTGGTTTTTTTAGTCTAATTAGTCCAATTAGTCCAATTAGTCTAATAAGTCTAATTAGACTGATTGGACTAATTCGTTATCTGCCACCACCTACGGCTTGGTAAAGGCTGATGAGGGCAGCGGTGTGAGCGTATGCGCTGCTTAGGCTTGCAAGTTGAGCTTGGAGGAGACCGCTGCGCGCTGTCAGCACCTCAAGATAGCTCGTCTGGTGATTGAGAATGAAGAGTTCGTTGGTATACTCAACAGACTTTTCAAGTTCCTTCACCTGAAGGTCGACGAGACGCTTCTTTTCGGTGCTTTTACCGATCTTCACGAGAGCATCGCTTACGTCTGCAGCAGCCGACATCACAGCGTTTTCAAAATTATTAAGAGCCTGTTCTTGCTGAGCTTTGGCAGCTTTGAGTTGAGCAATATTCTGTCCTCTTGAGAAGATGGGGGCTGTAAGAGAGCCTGCAAGCTGAATAAACCATTTACCCGGATTTGTGATCATTGAACCAAGAAGATTGGTGAATCCACCCTGAGCTGAAATCGCAAGCGAAGGATAGAAATTTGCATGTGCAGAACTAACTGTGTAGAATGCCGAAGCCAACCCTCTTTCAGCTGCCGCAACATCAGGACGAGTGGCAAGATAGCTCATTGGCACTCCCTTTATTGCCTCTTGAGGAAGAGATATGTCAAGGTTGGAGCTAACTTTCCATTCAGCCGGATAAGTGTTGAGAAGCACTGAAAGTGAATTGTTGACTACAGTAATCTGTTGCTCTAAATCAGGGATTGTTGCAAGAATATTGTAGTAATTGGCGCGGCTTTGCACTACAGCAGCTTCTGTAGTGCTTCCTGCTTGTTTCAGCTGCTCCATAGTTGCCACTTGGTCTTTCCAGATGTCTGCGGTCCGTTTTGAAAGTTCAAGCTGCTGATGAAGAAGCACGAGGGAATAATAAGTAGAAGCAATTCCGGTGATAATCTGTGAGCGGGCTGCTTGTTCGTAGGCCTGTGTCTGCTCTAAAGTTACCTTTGCTCCACGTTTACGGTTGAGGATTTTTCCGAATGCATCTATCTCCCAATTGGCTGCAAGGGGTAGGGAATAACTCCAATTCATGTGGCTCCCTCCGTATGATGCTGTTCCTCCATTAGGTGTAAAAGCAAGAGAAGGAAGGTAAGATAGTTTGGCTCCTTGAAGCTGAGCCCTTGCAATTTCAACATTAAGTCTGGCATTGTCAAGGCTTGTGTTGTTGGCAAGTGCTTGCTCAATATAGTCTTGAAGAATTGGGTCGGTAAATATCTCACGCCAGCCCATATAGGCCAGGCCGGTGGAGTCNTGGTTCTCCACGGCCTGACGGTAGTCGGCTGCNACCGNATTGTCNNNNGGTAGNTNGTATTTNTTGTAGATGTGGCAGCTGCTCATCNTNANNGCAAGNGCCGACATGCANGTTANCTTTATGATNTTGTTCATNGTNTTATTCTCTNTTNAGGNTGTANTGTTCNAGCTCGCTCTTGATCTTGCGGTTGTCCTTGTCGCTCCATTTCTGAGGAGTGAATTTCTCTTGTAGTGTCTGGAATGCTACGAAGAGGGCCGGCACCACGAGCACCTGTAGTATCATGCCAATAAGCATACCTCCTACTGCACCGGTGCCAAGAGCTTGGTTGCCGTTTGCACCTGCACCATTAGCATACATCAGAGGGAGAAGACCAATGATGAGAGCGAGAGAAGTCATGAGAATAGGTCGCAGACGTGCAACGGCTCCTTGGATTGCTGACTTCACAATGCTCATGCCNGTGCGTCGGCGGTCAAGGGCATACTCTACGATAAGGATTGCATTCTTAGCCAAAAGACCGATAAGCATGATAAGAGCAATCTGCAGGTAGATATTGTTTGCTATATCTCGGAAATGGGCGAATATGAATGTTCCCATAAGTCCGAACGGAACAGAGAGGATTACAGCCCACGGCAATATGTAGCTTTCATATTGTGCTGAGAGGATAAGGTAGACGAACATGAGGATAAGAACGAATATCATGCCCGTACCACCGCTGCTTCCGGAAGCTTCCTCGCGGCTCATACCTGAATATTCGAACGAATATCCTTGTGGAAGTGTCTCCTGTGCAACTCGTTCGATTGCCTGAAGAGCCTGCCCGGAAGAGTATCCGGCTGCCGGCGTACCTGTCACATTGATAGACGTAAACATGTTGAATCGGTTGATGATGTCCGGTCCATAGATACGTTTCAATTGAACGAAGTTGTCGATAGGAGCCATCTCATTGCCGTTTCTTACCTTAATTTGCTTCAAAGTCTCGGGACTTACACGAGCATCCGGAGCAGCCTGCATCATAACTCTATAGAGCTTACCGTATGAGTTGAAGTTTGAAATATACATACCTCCATAGTAGCCCTGCAGCGTAGATAGAATAGCATTTTGTGTAAGTCCGGCTTGTTTTACTTTCGGGACATCAATTTCTACGAGATACTGTGGAAATGTCGGGTTGAAGGTTGAATATGCCATCTGAATTTCGGGCTGAGCATTCAGGACACCGATAAATTTCTGATATACGGCAAAAAGATCATCAAGCGAACCTCCGGTCTTATCCTCAAGCTTAAGCTCGAAACCGTTAGTGGCAGAATAGCCGGCAATCATTGGAGGCTGGAAGAACATTATGTTGGCATCCTGTATAGTAGAACTCATTCCGAANAGNCGCTGTATAATTGCTCCTGCTGATTGGTCAGGTTTCTTACGTTTGTCCCAAGGCTCAAGCTTGATGATGAAAGAACCGTAGGTGTTACCCTGGCCGCCGATGAATGAATAACCTGTGATAGCAGTGCGGCTCTTTACTTCAGGGATAGTACCGATAAGAGAATCCATTTTGTCCATCACAGCCTGTGTACGTTCTTGTGATGTGGCAGGGGGCATAGTCACTGCTCCCATGATCGTACCCGTATCTTCTGTCGGCACAAGACCGGTAGGAGTAATGTTCATAAGCCATACAAGAATACCTATAGCAGCAGCTACAGTACCAAAGGAGATAAGTTTATGGTTGATAAACCATGTAGTAGCTTTCTTATATTTAGAGAGCAAGGCATCGAAAGCAACGTTAAACCAGTAGAAGAATCTTTGAAGCAGATTCATCTTTTCCTTTTTTGCTTTCTTCTTGCTTTCTACGTCGTATCCTCCGATAGGATCTTCATCCCCTTCTTCCACCTTGTGAGGCTTCAAGAATAAAGCACATAGGGCAGGGGAGAGGGTAAGGGCGTTGACTGCTGAAAGTCCGATAGCCATAGCCATCGTAAGACCGAACTGACGGTAGAAGATACCGGATGTTCCGCTGAGGAATGACACAGGAATAAACACAAGCATCATCACAAGAGTGATGGAGACAAGAGCCGAACCAATCTCACTCATTGCGTCGATAGAGGCCTTACGTGCAGATTTGTAGCCCTGGTCAAGCTTTGCATGCACAGCCTCCACGACGACTATCGCATCATCGACCACAATCGCGATCGCAAGGACGAGTGCTGAAAGGGTCAGAAGGTTGAGTGTAAACCCAAAGATGTAGAGTAGGAAGAACGTACCTATAAGAGCCACAGGGATGGCAATCATAGGGATAAGAGTCGATCTGAAGTCTTGTAGGAAGATAAACACCACAATAAACACAAGGATAAATGCCTCGATAAGAGTCTTTACTACCTCATGGATAGATGCAAATAAGAAGTCGTTGACACTCATTGTAGTCTCAAAAACCAGTCCCTTGGGAAGATCTTTACGTGCTCGCTCCTGAAGTTTTTCAAGATTCTTGATTACTTCTGTTGCATTTGATCCGGCTGATTGGAAAATCATAGCTGCCGATCCGACATGTCCGTTGTCGCGGTTGGCAAATCCGTAACTTAGTTTTCCGAGCTCAACTTCTGCCACATCTCCAAGACGAAGGATTTCGCCATCCTTTGAAGCACGGATTACAATATCTTCAAATTCAGCTTCATCCTGAAGGCGACCTTTGTAGCGCATTGTATATTGGAAAGTCTGATTACCCTGGTCTCCGAAGCTACCCGGTGCCGCTTCAATATTCTGTTCTGCAAGTGCTGCTGTAATGTCTGACGGCATAAGGTTATACTGCGCCATTACCTCAGGTTTTAGCCATACACGCATTGAATAGTCTGCGCCGAAGGCCATAGCCTCACCAACACCGGACACACGTTTGATTTCCGGAATGATGTTGATCGACATATAGTTGTCGATGAATTGGCTCGTATAAGTATCAGTTTCATCGTAGAGAGCCATTACCATAAGCATAGAGCTTTGGCGCTTCTGAGTGATGACACCAACTTGGTTTACTTCGGCAGGGAGGAAAGCTGCAGCTTTTGCCACACGGTTCTGCACATCCACAGCTGCCATATCCGGATCCATACCCTGCTTGAAATAAACCTGGATGGAAGCTGAGCCATTGTTAGATGCCGAAGACACCATATAGTCCATGTTTTCAGCACCATTTATCTGCTCTTCCAGAGGAGCGATCACTGAATTCAACACAGCCTGTGCAGAGGCACCGGTATACGTCGTACTTACTGAAATTGTAGGAGGAGCGATATCTGGATACTGCTCGATAGCAAGGCTTGTAAGACCAAGAATACCGAAGATGACGATGAAAATGGAGATCACCGTCGACAGCACCGGTTTATTTATAAATCTATCAAGTTTCATTTCGTTTGATTTAAGTTGTTTATGTTTCGCAAGTTATATTTCCTTGGAACATAATTGTTAACCTTCGACTTGAGCTTGCGAAAGTTGTGTTAAGTTAGTTCTTTGGAGTGATGACCATGCCGTCTTTTACTGAAGAGCCGACACCTTCGATCACGATTACGTCGCCCGGTTTCAGACCCTTAGTCACAATATAGTTGATCCCATCATTTTTGGAGTCGATGACAATCGGAGCTTGGTGCACTTTAGAGCTGTCTCCGACTACATATACAAACTTCATGTCTTGAATTTCAAATGTAGCTTTCTGAGGAATTGTGATTACGCCACGGTTGATCTGCGGAAGAAGTACTTGTCCCGTATTGCCGCTGCGTAGCATACCATTAGGGTTAGGGAATAATGCTTTCACTGTTGCGCTTCCTGTTGCCGGGTCGAGCACACCTGAAATGGAAACTATGCGTCCCGGTTGACTGTACATTTCCCCATTTGCTAACTTAAGTTCCACTCCCGGGAGAGAGTCCAAAACTTGTTTCATACTCTTTCTTCCCTGGTCGGTCAATGTCAATATCTCCTTTTCTGTCATTGAGAAATAAGCTTCCATTTCTCCATTGTCAGAAAGCATTGTGAGAAGAGTAGATGGCGATACGAGAGATCCTTCCTTATTGTCGATAGTCCCGACTACTCCAGCTACCGGTGCTTTGACAAGAGTATAAGAAAGGTTCTTTTGTGCTGAGGTGAGGTTAGCCTGAGCTTGTCCGAGTTGTGCTTTTGCTGCATTTAGCTGATCGACACTTGTCTGATAAGCAGAAGCTGAGATTATATTTTTATCAAGAAGAATCTTATTATTGTTAGCATTAGTCTGCGCTGTATTGACACTTGCCTGAGCCACTGCTACAGCTGCTTTTGCAGCGTCAACGGCTGCTTGAAGCTGAACTTGGTCGATGGTGAAGAGAAGCTGGCCGGCAGATACTTTCTGTCCTTCCCTGACATGAACTTTAGTAAGAAAACCTGAAATTTGCGGGCGAATCTCTACGTCGTTTTTCCCGTGAAGAGTAGCCGGATAATTAGTGTTAAGGTCCGCATCTGTTTCTACTACTTTCAATGTTGCGAGAGCTGGAGACGCTTGTTGTTGCTGTGCGTTGTCTTTTCCCTTGCATGAAGAGAGGGCGAGTCCACCTCCTGTGATAAGGAGCATGTAGACCGCAATTTTAGTTAGATTCTGTTTCATATATTTATAGATGTGTTTTCGTCTTGAAGGAACCGTTTATAATTTTAGAACGTTTGATTTCTTTCAAAGTTTAAGAAATATCTAAAACTGACAACAAATTTTAACGATTTATAGATTGTGAAGTTTTGTTAAAAAGGAAAATTAGGACAATAAAAAAGCCGTCAGAATCATTCCGACGGCTTCTTTATTAATGAGGATCAGAGATTATTTCATAAACTTAAGTGTCGCTTTATTGCCATTCTTGTCAGAAGCAGTGACTACATAAATTCCATCCCGGAGTGCCTTCACGTCTAAGATGTCATTTCCAGTGAGGATAAGGTTTCCGTTGATATCGAATATTGAAATATTGCAATCTTCAGCGGTCACAAAGCCATCGACNTATNCAAGATTCAAAGTGTTAGNANCGATGCTTTCTACTGCATTGTTNTCNTTTACANCATTGACTTTGCAACTGGCTTTCCCATCAAGCACTGATGCTGAGAAGTCTGTTTTTCCCTCTTTAAGAGCTTTGAATTCAATGCTCATGGTCTTTCCGTCATAATTCATATTTCCGGTCATCTCAAGCATTTGCTCATCATATTCACACAAGAAGGAATCCAAAATCTCCTCAGATGTTAATTCGACTTTAGAAAGGATCGCTATTTTAACATTGAAAACGTCACCCTTTTCAACAGTGATTTCCGTTGTCGGGATATATACGATGCTCTCATAGTAGAGACTTGGGTCGTAAGCATACCATGACAGTGAGTTCCATGGAGCTTCTGATGATGTTCCGAATTCAAAACCGAGATCCTTCTTCAGCATTTCAATGTCCACATCATTCCTGTCGATTGTGGTCCCTTCAAGAGTCTTTTCAGCAAAGTCAGCATCTATTACAGCGAGATCTGATACGACCAGATTGTTAAGGACACCTTCTTCATATATTACGATATCTTTGTAGTTGAGGAAATTGCCATCTTCATCATATTCGGCTTCAGGCTCTGCATTATAGCTTGTGCGTCCTACGATACGATGTACTGTGNCAAGCTGGTGGGGAAACTTCTCTTCCNCTNTCAATTNAGGATAAGCGATAGAGGTGACCCCAATAAGNTTGTTTACAATAGNTACATCATTATTTCCCTGCCAGTCTCCTTCAAGTTCTCCAGCAATGGCGCCGGCAGAAATGGCATTCGTCCATTTAGACCATGATTTAGCTTCTATGGTGCCTTCTACGTAATTACTCTTCACTTTAGAGCGGTCAAGGAAGCCGACAATACCCCCGACAGTATGCTGAGCCTTAAGATTAGCGTCTACGTGACAGAAGGATATGACTTCATCGCCGTTTGTAGTCGAACCTACAATGCCTCCCAATGTATTGTCTATTGTAATATTTCCGGAAAAAGCACATGCGGTGACATTGGAACTGGTCCGAATTTCGCCTACAATGCCTCCTGCTTCTAAGCAACCTGGAAGATTGATGTCGGCTCCGGTCACTTCGCACCCTATTATATTGGAATATGTCCACATTTTGCCCACAATGGAGCCAAATATGCCATAGAATTTATTCCCATTAGCNNTGAAACGACGTATATGGATATTNTCGAATGTTGATTNGNAAGCAGTAGCTGCAATAAGNGCTCCTTCAANGTCTCCACTTAGANTAATTNAACAGTCATAGAAGTNGATATTTTTGACTGTAGCTCCTTCGCAATCTCTGAAAAGGCCGCATTTATAAGATGAATATAAATTCAAATTGCTTATTACATGTCCGTCGCCATCAAGAGTGCCGGAAAATTCAGGAATCTGATTGAAAGAAACTCCTCCGCAATCAATATCAGAAATTATTTTGTAGCAAGCAGATGGAGCGCTCTTTATCTGTTGAAGGTCGCCCGGTGTGGCAATGAGGAATGGATCTTCTGCTATGCCGCTCCCTTTTGTAAATTTCGTGAATGGGAGATCATAAGCATCAGTGGTAAACTTATTTCCATTCAGATAAGCGATTATGAGCTGAGGATCTGATTCTTCAATAAGATATACCATTCGAAGATCACCCTTTTCTTCATCAGGAGTGAAGGAATAGATTATTCCGTTTTCTATTGAAGCTATCAGGAGCTCTTCTTGCAAAACANTAGAGTTTTCNATTNTNCNTTTCNCAAGGAGCATATACTCAAGATCATTGTCAGTATTGAAAATATATGGTGAAAGAGCGCATGACGTCATATATATTTGAGCCATTTCAATATTCTTTCCAGTTGGAATAATGTCAAGTCTGATCAATTCTCCTTCTCTATCAATCCAAATTACAGGGGCTCCGACATTCTCGTCATCAATGGGAAGCCCGGTTGAAAGAGCGCTTGCATATACATATCCATCAGATGTCGCAACTCTGTCCAATGAAGTAGATAGACCATAACCGCGATACATTTGGTCGATTTCTGTAACCTGATNGCAAGAGTAGAGATCAACAAANTTGAACGCCATCTCATCACCTGTGTAGACAAACATTGCTTGAGGCTCGTATCCNTGAAGATCTGACNTCATNACGAAGTCGAAGGTGTTCTCAGCTATTGTCTTTATTTTGTTGCCCTCAGNGTCATACNCATANTAAGANGANTTATAGTGGTCATCGTCATTGAATAAATAATCGTCTGTGGTCACTATGATTGCCGGACTCCCATCTGCAGTATAATTACCCTCATAGTCCACATCGTCGTTCCATGAGAGTGTGCCGACTCCGTAATATGTGCAATAGACATTAGGGTTGTCGGTATTTTGTANAGCCTTGATCTTAACACTGTTGATGAGCTCCATTTCAGCCGGATAATTGTCATTCATCTGATATACGTCGACGANCAAGTTGTTGTCTGGAGTGANGTCTTCATTGCCTCCCATACCGGAAGGGTCTACAAAGAAAGATTTTTCATACTGGATATAAATTAGCCCAAGTTTTCCGTTGATTTTTTTACATAGCATCATTGGCGACGACATCTGATCGCCGGGTAGATTTAGCATTGGGATTTCTTTCTCATATATAAGTTTGGGCGAACTGAGATAGCCACCTTTACCGTATGTAGTGAGCACTTGTTTATATTGTGCGAGAAAATCTATATACTCAGGAAAATCTTGATCCATATCCGGAGTCTTGTCAGTCAGGAAAGTGATATAGAAATCTTCCGTCCATTTGTCGGTTGCACAGTTGATAGCGTCAACGGGATATCCCGGAATAACATTGATAGGAGTGGAATATTCATTTTCTCCCAATTTTTCAATGGCATAAATATTTGTCCGGGTATTGGTGATGTATTCAGGAGTATTCATGGCAAGGGATACCATCACTTCATATTTGTCGTCGCTCCAGAAAAATCTTTGTGATACTGTGACATCAAGCATTACTGCAGCGCATCTGGTCTCTCCTTCTGCAAGCTCCACTTTGTCTCTGACCGTCCCTATCTCATTAAACTTATTGTCATAGATTGTATAAGTAAACTCTTTGATAAGATGTTCTGTGGCATATCCTCCTTCAAGTTCTATGTCTTCAGTGACATAATTGCATGTGGCAAACCACTGAGATCCATCAGGTCCGTTAAGATATTGGAATTCATCGCTTTTTGGAGTTGTGAAGAAGGGAGCGATCTTCATTTTGTTGCCATCAGATAGGGATTCTGACCAGCGGCTTTTTTTCTCCGCCTTGCGCATTCTTCCCAGAGGGTTAGCTTCCTTTGCCTTCAAGAAGATTGGAGCAGCTTCTGCGGTTGATCCGGCACAAGCTATCAATACAGCAGCCGCGATCGCTTTCGAAAGTAGTTTGTTCATCATTATATAGGTTGTTATTTTTTGTTTTCTATTTTTCCAAACTACAAAATTACATAAAATCCTTCACATTTTCATTCACCAAATTATAAAATTGAGTTAATTATCGTTAATAAAAAAGTGTCTCGACTTCTGCCAAGACACTTAATATTTATCGTTTATCGTTCATCACTTATTAAACGGAGGAGGAGTCCCCGGGTCATTGTCATCGCTTGAATCTTTCTTAGTGATGTCTATCCCCTTTCTGTTCTGCTCCTCTTTCTTGTTGATTTCGATGATCTCATCCGTGCGGCTCTTCCATTGGCGTGGACCGAGGATAGCCTTCACATCTTCATTATAGATCACTTCTTTCTTCACGAGAAGATCCCTAATCTGGTTATGTTGTGCAGCATATTCCCTAAGTATGGCCTTAGCCCGTTCATACTGTTCGTTGATGATTCGGATCACTTCGTCGTCTATCAGTTTTGCAGTTTCTTCGGAGTAAGGTTTGGTGAATCCGTAGTCCTGACCGGTGGAGTCATTGTAGTTGATGTTGGGGAGTTTATCACTCATGCCATACATCATGACCATCGCACGTGCAAGTTTTGTGGTCTTCTCAAGGTCGTCTGAAGCACCGGTGCCTATCTTTCCAAGAAATACTTCCTCTGCAGCTCGCCCGGCAAGCATACCGCACATGGTGTCGAGCAAAGCTTGTGTCGGGATAATCTGGCGAGCTTCCGGAGCATACCAAGCGGCGCCCAATGCACGTCCGCGAGGCA
>WFLX010044078.1_pt1 | contig 19947 bp, 12 predicted proteins | sample 4967041 | NCBI WGS metagenome assembly WFLX01 (sample SAMN12857096, study PRJNA449069) | gut metagenome | isolation source: stool from male and female vole | host: Microtus ochrogaster | place: USA:Florida | collected 2017
GTCCAATTGGGTGTTTTCGCCAAGTTCGAGATTGATGTCGTCGAGCACTACAGTCTGCTTTCCGATGTAGCTGTAAGTGATCTTGTACGGACCACCAACACGCATACCTTGGATTGAGTAGCGTCCATCTGCATTGGTTGCAGTGCCATAACGAGTACCCGATGGCTGATGCACGGCTGTGACTGTAGCGCCGATAATTGGTTCGCCATTGGGCTCGGTCACCTGACCTGAAAGAGATGCCGTAGTCACCTGAGCCTGAACGCTAATTGCCATAACAGCCATCAACGCCATCATCAGGAAGCGAATCGACCATCCCTTCACATTTTTCAATTTGTCCATAACTAAAAGTGTTAATTAAAAAAGATGTTATTTGGATTTGGAAAAATTATACAATAGTTTTCCGTTTCTATCATACATTTCTATTGTCAACGATGCTTTATCGGCTGCNATTGACATAAAACCGGAATGTCCGAGCGCATACAGAGCCTCATCNCTCTTCTCTACATCATAAGCTTCAGATCCGGAAGTACATGTGAAAAAGTCTGTATCATATCCCTTCCCTTTAAAGTGCTCAAAGCAATGCACGTCTCCGCTTATATATAGGTCGGGATTATAATCAGCTATAATCTTTCCGAGATGAGAACTGACATCCGCTCTTTGCCCTGAATTATCAGGCCTACTTGAAAAGAGTGGATGATGCGCAGCCACTACAATCCAATCAGCATCNNAATTTTCAAGTTCTTTTCTTAACCATTTTAACTGNGCTGTNGTATCTTGCCGGCTTGCATCCGGATATATTTCCGGCTGACTGATTGCCCGGCGCAGGAAAGGCGTAGTATCGAGAAATATAACTTTGACAGAAGTTTCTCCCCTTTTGAAATTCTTGGAATAATAATGACTTGGCATATTCCAACGCCTGCTCTTATGGGTATAATCAATTAAAGCTTGCGTGTTGCCTTGATAATCATGGTTTCCCAAGACACAATACCATAGATTGTGAAGAGAAGGATTCGTATAGATCGATTCAAAGTTGGAAATCCATCCCGGATCGTCAATACTTTCTACACCCCAATAATGAAACGTGTCTCCAAGATTAATTACAGCATTAGGGNTCCATCTGGCAGCAAAATCACCAATAGTCTCTGCTACTATNCNCTGATCGCCACCACCAAAATTACCTNAATCGCTGACCACCAGAAAATTCAGATCTCCACGCGNTTGGGCTGTCGCATTCAAAATGAAGATCCAACCGGTCAAAATAGTTATTACTATCCTTCTAATNATAATACATTTCCTAAATACAGTGCAAAATTATAAAAACAAATTCAAATAATTGTTAAAAATTCAAGAAAATTTTCAAATTANCATCATTCTTTTAATAAATTCTCAATTCAAAAGAATTTGTCATTTTCGGCACGTAAGTGGTAGAGAAAAAAAATTTATGGATTGTTGCTNAGTTCATTTATTTTTTTGTAATTTTGCGATATGAAAACGATGTTTGGATTTAGCATCTCGCGTAAGAGNCTGNNTTTTGACTATATAATGNTAGTCCTGGGCATTTTCATGTATGCTTTCGGATTCTGCGCATTTATTCTTCCCCACAAGATTGTGATGGGCGGACTGACAGGTGTCGGCACTCTTGTATATTTCGCATCAAACGAAACAATTCCAGTAGCAGTCACTCAATATGCACTCAACCTTGTGCTGCTGGCATTTGCGTTTAAGGTCGTAGGCAAGACTTTTGTAATCCGTACAATATTCGGAGCCACCATTGTCTCTCTCTCAATTGGCGTTGGAGAGTCTTTCTTTATGAGCCTCAGCCACCCTATTCTTGAAGACATGTCGCTTAGTGCCATATTAGGTGCTATCATTTGCGGTCTGGGAGTTGGAACAGTACTGATCCACAATGGTTCTACCGGAGGCACNGACATTGTNGCATCAATGGTAAATAAACTAAGCAATGTCAGCATAGGCAGAGCAATGGTAGTAACGGATATGGTGATAGTNTCAAGCAGCATATTCCTTCCGTTTGATGGCACTTTTGGAGAAAGGCTTGAAGCCCGAATTCCTATTATCGTGTATGGATATGTGGTGACATTCGTGGCATCCTATTGTGCCGACATGATTGTGGTAGGCAATCGCCAGGCTGTGCAATTTATCATATTCAGTCGCCAATGGCAGATTATAGCTGATGCAATAAACAACGATGCAAAACGAGGAGTGACAGTGCTCGACGGCGAAGGATGGTATAGCAAAAAACCGATCAAGATTCTTATGGTTTGGTGCCGAAAAATTGAGGCACCAGGCATTATGCGGTTGGTTAAAGGAATCGACGACGATGCCTTCATCACCCAAGGGGCTGTCAACGGAGTGTTCGGTAAAGGCTTCGACATGTATAAAGTGAAGATCAAGTCGAAAAAACACCAGACCACTCACCTAACAACGGAAAACGAAAACCCAAAATAGATTTTCATAATCAAATTAATAACCAACAACCTAAAAACTATGAAGAGACTGTTTCTCTTATCCGCCCTCATGGTGTTGTGCTCATCTGCATGGGCCAACTACGTATGCCGCGGATCTGTTTTTGATGCACAGGGTGAGCCCCTGATTGGAGCGACCGTAGTTGTTCCTGGCACATCAGTAGCCACGGCTGCAGACATCGACGGCAATTTCGCACTCTCTGTTCCTGACAATGCAAAGGAGATCAACATTTCCTATGTCGGCTATCGAGACAAGAAAGTGAAAGCACAGCCTGAAGTTGGCCGTATAGTGCTTGAACCTGGAAGCACAATGCTTCAAGACGTAGTGGTGACTTCTTCAAAGGCGCGTACACGAGAGACCCCAATTGCTATGTCTGAACTCTCTGCCAGCCAGATTGAAACAAAATTGGGCAACAAAGAATTCCCCGAAGTTCTAAAAATGACTCCGGGCGTTTGGGCAACTCCTGATGGCGGTGGCTACGGCGACGCAAAAATCAACATGCGTGGTTTCAAAGCCCCTAATGTCGCAGTGCTCATCAACGGTATTCCGATGAACGACATGGAATGGGGTGGCATCTATTGGTCAAATTTCGCCGGACTCAGTGGTGTGACTACAAGCCTGCAGTCTCAACGAGGTCTTGGCGCTGCCATCATCTCTTCTCCTTCAATCGGAGGCACAGTCAACATTACTACTAAAGGACTTGACGCTAAAAAAGGCGGCTCTCTATGGTATGGCACCGGCAATGATGGTCTTAACGATATTGGATTCAATGTCTCTACCGGCTTAATGAAAAACGGATGGGCTATCAGCGTTCTGGGTAGCCGCAAATGGGGCAATGGATACATCCAAGGTACAGAATTCGAGGCTTGGAACTACTTCGTCAACGTGTCTAAGAAACTCGGAGACAATCAACAGCTTTCTTTGACAGCATTTGGTGCTCCACAGTGGCACAACCAACGTAATAATGTCTATGGCGTATTGAATATCCAGGAATGGCAGAATGCTAAAAATTACATGAACGGAAGAAGCATGTATAGCTACAACCCGGGTTATGGTTTTGATAACGAGGGACGCCAGCGTACTGCATATCGTAATCAATATCATAAACCAATCATCTCTCTCAACCATATTTGGCAAATCAACGAAAGATCATCATTATCTTCAGCTTTGTATGTGTCACTTGCATCAGGTGGCGGCTACAGCGGACAAGGACGCACATCTACCGACCGCAACAACTGGCGTGGAGCTGACAATGGATTCATCACTACTAACTTCCGTCGTCCGGATGGAACCTACGATTTTGGCGCAGTTCAGGATTTAAATGCTGCTTCTACTACCGGTTCTCTGATGGCTATGTCAAGAAGCATCAACAGCCATGAATGGTATGGATTGGTATCAACTTATAAAAATGAAATCATCCAGAATACATTGTTCCTCACAGGTGGTGTCGACGTTAGATATTATGTTGGTCACCACAGAAATGAACTCATCGACCTCTATTCAGGAGAATACTTCATTGATGATTCCGACAGAAAGAATGTATCTCCGGCAAATAATGCCGCAGCTGCTGATCCTAATTGGGTATATCAAAAACTTGGTGTAGGCGACGTGGTATACCGTAACTATGATGGCTTTACACATCAGGAAGGTGTATACGGACAAGCAGAATATAAACTATTAGACGGAGCTGTCACCACATTCGTAGCAGGCTCTCTCAATGTGACAAGTTATAGAAAGAAAGATATGTTCTACTATGACGAAGCACATGGCACTACCGATTGGCATTCATTCCTCGGTGGAACTGCCAAGGGTGGCGCTAACTGGAACATTGACCGCCACAACAATATCTTTATCAACGGTGGTTATATCTCAAAGGCTCCTTTCTTATCTCGTGGCGTATTCTTGAGCCCAGAGACAAGCAATGCAGTCAATCCGAATCCACGTAATGAAAAGATTGGTTCTGTTGAAATTGGATATGGCTTCCACTCTCCTAAATTCTCTGCAACTATCAACGGATATTTCACAAAATGGATGGACCGTTGCGACCGCGACACTCAAGCAAAAGGTCAGATTAAGACAGGTGATGACGCAGGTTCATACTATACTCTTAACCTCGAGAATGTATCAGCACAGCATCTTGGCGTAGAAGTTGACTTTGCTTACAAACCAACCAAATGGTTTGAATTGCAAGGTATGCTATCTCTCGGCGATTGGAATTGGACCAACAATCCAAAAGGCTATTTCTACAATGAGCAGGGTATGCCTCTTGCCAACACTTATAATGGCGCACTTGCAGCCGGAATCAAATCTCCGGATCATGCTTGGGCAATTCTTAATCAGAAAGGCCACAAAGTGTGTGGTTCTGCACAAACTACCGGCGGTCTTGGCGTAGACTTCAAGCCATTCAAAGGTTTCCGCATTGGTGCAGACTGGACCTTCAGCGCACGCAACTACTCAGACTTCTACCTCAGCGGTGACTCTGCTTTTGGCTTGAACAGCGAGGTCACACTTGCCGATCCTTGGGAAATACCTTTCGGCAACGAACTTGACCTTTCAGCAAGTTATAGTTTCAAGATTGGAGGATTGAACGCAACACTTTACGGAAACGTTTACAACGTGTGCAACAATTTCTACGTAAAGGATGNACAGACNCCATATAATGAGAATGGCTCATGGGACAATGTGACATATGCCATCTATTCTTTCGGCCGTACATTCTCACTGAGATTAAAAGTTAATTTCTAAAATTGCACTCAATGAAAACAATCATAAAAAATTCCATTATCCTCGGAGCTGTAGCTTTCGGCCTTGGGTCTTGCGGAGAAAATNGTTNGAATGACACATACCTCAAAGGATTTGAGGGGGGCGCCNNTATGTCNANCGTGCAGACACTTAACTACACGTTGACTGCCAGCGACTACGAGAATCTCGCTGCAAACAAGGATAATAAAGCAAAGGCTGAGGCTGCTAATGTAGCCGCCGAACTCGAGAGTGTAGCTTCACTCAAATACTTTAATTCCGTAATCACTCCCGAAGAATATATTCCTTCTTTCTTGAGTGATCCGAATTTCCCCTACTTCACTCTTTCCGACGGTTCTGCCATCAATATCACATACAAGATTGCGCAGAATCTGCCCGAGGAAATAATCGGTCTTAATGCTGCTAAACAATGGAGCCTTTCCGATGAGGATTATCAGGGTGTATATGGCAGCGATGAGAACTATGCCCCTGCATTCTCGCCTTCGCATTCTGCATCTGCATATCTACCCAATATGCTCGCTCAGAAATATCCTGATGCCGTAGCCAACGACTATGTGGTAGTCAACTACGCAAGCGCAACTTCCGATCCTAATTTCGGATCAAGCGAGACCCCGGAGTTTGAAGAGTCAGATGTTCTCGGCAGTATCGCTCTTAATGCTAACATTTCTGTCAATGGCATAGTTACCGGAATCTGCAAACAAGGATTCATCCTTTCCGACAAAGGGGGATCAATACTTGTGTACATAGGCAAGAATTATGACATCAATGCTTATGCCATTGGCGATCAATTGGAAGTGAGCGGAACAGTATCTTCCTACAACAAAGGATTCCAGCTTCCAGCCTCCAGTGTAATCAATAAGGTTGGCTCTACAGAGGTCGCTTATCCTGCTCCCACAGTAGTGACTGGAGAAGCAATGGATCAGGCCATCACTCGCACAAACGACGCCACTGCAGAATATGTACAATTTACAGGCAAACTCTCCATCTCCGGAACTTACTATAATATCACAGTTGATGGTGCAGTAAATTCTCAGGGAAGCCTCTATCAGTTCCCGGCTGACTTGTTCCCCGGCCTTGAAGATGGAAAAGANTANGTTTTCACAGGCTATTTCACAAGCATCAGCAGCGGCAAATTCTACAATATCCTCGCCACTGAAATCACTCCAGCCAATGCTAAGAGCTCAGNACCAAGCAAGGTCGTGAACTTAGCAGCTACAAGTTACTATGCTGTCTACAAATTCGACGGATCTACTTGGAGTGTTCCATCTAATGTCGTAGTTATCCAACCGGAAGATTACTCTGAAATGGGATCTAAATATGGTAATCTTCAGGATGATCAACCTGAAAAATATATACCGATCTTCCTGTCAAAGAAATATCCATACGCAGCAGCCGATGATACCAAGTTTGTTCTTTATCGCTTCTACAATGGTTCCGGCACTGTTCTACGCAGTGAAGAATACTCATTTGATGGAACTACATGGACAAGCATCACCACAGAAGATGGTGGCATTGTTACAGAGACAAACCAGTTTGTGTATCGCAATGGTTCTTGGAAGATGGACCCCTCAATTGAGCTTACACTTCCTGTAGGAAAAAATCAGCCAACAAGCACCTGGTTCTATCAAGCNGGTGTTGATTGGGTTAAAGCAAACATCAAGGTTGAAGATGGTGCAGATGCATATGTCGACAAATATGGCACTGCTGAATACTATTCCGGATGCTCCTCATATCAAGGAAATCTCAACATCAATGCAGTCTACGCTGCTATCTCCGGAAATTCCAATTATAGCGGTATGACTCAAGAAGAGATAGAGACCACAATGAAGACCCGCTTCGAAAACGAGACTGGTCCCGGCGCACTCTCTATTCTTTATCCTGACATGGCTCCGATTGGAGATCTCCAACCGACTGTGACAATTGAATTCACTGCTTGGTGCACCGGCGGCGTCAACAATGTCTACACAATCGTCTTCAAATGCGTATCCAAAGGCAAGTTTGAATTCGTATCATGCACTTGGAATGATTAATTTCTAATTCCTGACAATTTTAAAAGTCGCTTTCAATGAAGGCGACTTTTTTATTTCTACACACTTTAAAAATATTGTGCAATTTGTTGGTAAAATAAAAAAANTTCGATATTTTTGCATACTTTTTAACTTTTAGAATAAAAATCACGATAATACAGGTAGAATTATGGACGAACTTGCACAACTTGCACAGCGACTCAAGGGACTTCGCGACTCACTCGACCTTTCATTAGAAGAGATGGCAGCCGACTGTGGTGTCACACCGGAGACCCTTTGCAAATATGAAAGTGGGGAATATGATATCCCTGTTAGCTTCCTTCAAAGACTTGCCAGCCGCAATGGTGTGGAACTTACAGCTCTCCTATTTGGAGAAGAACCTACGATGAGCACTTATTATGTCACTCGCAAAGGGAAAGGAACAAAAGTAGAGCGTAGAGCAGCNTATTCTTATGAGGACCTCGCTTCCGGGTTCCGCCAGAGAAATATGATTCCTTTCCTCGTCACTATTTCGCCCGACCACACAGCAGGCACAAAACACTCACCAAACACCCATGAAGGCCAAGAATTCAATTATGTTCTTGAAGGAGAATTGGAGATAACAATCGGCAAGAAGTCTACTATCCTTCGCCCCGGCGACAGCATCATGTTCGACTCCTCCATGCCCCACTCCCTCCGCGCCATCGGCAACANAGACGCCAAAATGATAGCCATTATTAATTGAGAATTGAGAATTGGGAATCACCTAAGCCCGAATATTTATAATTCTCAATTCTAAATTCTCAATTCTCAATTCGAATATAGGTAAAAGATATGTTAGAAAAATTTCTAGATAAGACTCAATTTGAGTCGTATGATGATTTTTTGGCAAATTTTAAAGTTAAGGTGCCGGAAAATTTCAATTTCGGATATGATGTAGTAGACGCTTGGGCTGAAAAAGAACCGGAAAAGGAAGCTCTTCTTTGGACCAACGACAAGGGTGAAGTTCGCCACTTCACATTTGCCGACATCAAGCGAGAATCAGATAAGACTGCCTCCTTTTTTCAATCCCTCGGAATCGGTCGTGGCGACAAGGTGATGCTTATTCTTAAACGCCACTACCAGTTCTGGTTTTCTATCGTGGCTTTGCATAAATTGGGCGCCACTGTAATCCCAGCCACTCACCTTCTGACCCCAAAAGACATAGTCTACAGATGTGAGATGGCAGATATAAAGGCAATAGTGTGCGCCGGCGACCAAATAATAGTTGACCATATTGAGAAGGCTCTTCCAAAATGCCCTTCAGTAAAGGCTGTGGTTTCTACAGGCCCCGTCGTTCCTGAAGGCTGGTATGATTTCAATACCTCTATTGATAAAGCAGCCCCATTCAAGCGCCCTGAACTTGCAAACACCAACGATGATGTCAGNTTGCTCTATTTTACATCCGGCACTACGGGCGNGCCNAAGATGGTGGCTCACGACTTCACTTATCCTCTCGGACANATCATCACAGCAAGCTATTGGCATAATCTGAATCCNGAAAGTCTCCACCTTACTCTTGCCGACACAGGCTGGGGAAAGGCGGTATGGGGGAAACTTTATGGCCAATGGATAGCCGGAGCAAACGTTTTTGTCTATGATTTTGATAAATTCGAGCCGGTAGATGTGCTTCACATGATTCAAGACTATAAGATCACTTCTCTCTGTGCACCTCCTACCATCTTCCGATTCCTTATTCGTGAAGACTTGTCAAAATTCGACCTTTCGACTCTCAAATATTGCACTATCGCCGGCGAGGCTCTAAATCCAAGCGTTTTCGATGAGTGGAAGAAACTTACCGGGCTAAAACTGATGGAGGGTTTCGGACAGACAGAGACAACTCTGACTGTTGCCACATATCCATGGTGTGAACCCAAACCGGGTTCAATGGGACTCAAAGGCCCTGAATATGACATTGACCTGGTTGATGACAACGACGAGCCGGTGGAAGATGGTGTTCACGGTGAGATTGTGGTCCATTTGCATNCNGGTAAAAAGCCACTTGGTCTCTTCAAAGAGTATCTCAACGATGATGAGCTCACAAAAGAAGCGATGCACGACGGTCTTTATCACACAGGCGATGTNGCATGGCGCGATGAGGATGGATACTATTGGTTTGTCGGACGCAAGGATGACGTAATCAAGTCTTCTGGCTATCGCATCGGTCCATTTGAGGTGGAGAGTGCATTGATGACTCACCCCGCCGTAGTGGAATGTGCCATAACAGGAGTGCCGGATGAAGTGCGTGGCCAAGTGGTGAAAGCCACCGTGGTGCTTGCCAACGATTACAAAGGGAAAGAGGGAGAAGAACTGATCAAGGATATCCAAAACCACGTAAAAAGAGTGACCGCTCCCTACAAATATCCCCGCATAGTAGAGTTTGTAGAAGAACTCCCCAAGACCATCTCCGGCAAAATCCGCCGAGTAGCCATCCGCAAAGAATAGAGCCAACCTCATAAATTTGGAAAATCCAATTTTTTTTATTAATTTTGCATCAAGATTTCACAAAAGGAATTTGACATCAGGAAATGCTCAACACACATAAGCAAAAGCGACGTTGCAACCACCAATCATTCAGCCGATTGCATCATTACAAGAAGGCAATCCAACAGTCGTGCAGACTTGACGCTGAAATGTGTCGTGCAGTTTCGGATGATAACGCATAGGAAAGACCGCGTTCCGACTTCTCGGAATGCGGTCTTACATTTACTTTCGACTCTTTGAATAAATTATAAAAAACATAAATATTGCAATGAAAATTGGTATTGTAATGGGCTCTTCTTCTGATTGGCCCGTAATGAAAGGAAGTGCCGAGATTCTCGACGAATTCGGCGTAGAATACGACAAGAAAGTGCTTAGTGCCCACCGCACTCCTCATGAACTCGAGGCCTGGGTCAGCGGAGCTCGNGAAGCCGGNTATGCNGCNATNATCGCTGCTGCCGGAGGTGCAGCCCACCTTGCCGGCGTTTGCGCTGCNTTCACAACTCTCCCTGTAATCGGAGTTCCCATCAAGGCTCGTACACTCGACGGTCTTGACTCCCTCCTCTCTATGGTGCAGATGCCTTCCGGAATACCAGTGGCCACAGTAAGCATCGACGGAGCAAAAAATGCAGCTCTCCTTGCTGTGGAAATAATGGCAGTCACCGACAAATCTCTCGAAGAAAAAATGGCGGCTTTCCGCAAAAAGCAAGCCGAAAAAGTCCTCGCCAGCGAACTCAATTAAATAACAACATAGTTATGAATAAGAACAAGAGAATTTTCGTGGAGAAAAGCGGCGCTTATAGGGTTGAGGCCGATAGTCTCCGTCGGGAACTCAATGAAAATCTTGGTCTCGATATTAAAGACCTTCGCCTCGTATGCGTCTACGATGTCTTTAATGCCGATCCATCCCTCGTGGAAGAAGCTAAATATAAAGTGTTTGGCGAACCCGCTACCGANACTGTCTGCGAGGATTTCGACCTCAACGGAAAGAAATATCTTGCAGTGGAATGCCTCCCGGGACAGTTTGACCAGCGCGCTTCTTCTGCTGAAGACTGCGTGAAACTTATCGACCCCACTTCTGAGGTAGAGATCCGCAGCGCAAAACTAATGATATTCGATGATGGAGTATCTGANGAAGATCTCGAAAAAATCGCTCACTACACTATCAATGCTGTAGAATCACGNAAAAAGGATATGTCAGTGCTATGTCCACCGGAACGTGCAACTGCTTCGCCAGTGAAAGTGCTGGAAGGCTTCCGCGACATNACTCTCGANAAAGCACCCGACTTCATCAAGGAAATGGGGCTCGCAATGAACGATGCCGACCTTATGACCGTAGTGGAATACTTCAAGAAAGAGGGACGCGATCCAAAGGAAACTGAACTTAGAATCCTCGACACATATTGGAGCGACCACTGTCGCCACACTACCTTTATGACTGAACTCACCGACATAGCGGTAGAAGACAGCATNGTGGCAGACGACATCAAAGACTCTTTGAAACTCTANCATGACATGCGCAAAGACCTTGGACGTGAGGAAAANCGTCTTTGCCTCATGGATCTCGCTTGCATTGGCGCCCGCTGGCTCAAGAGCAAAGGAATTCTCGACGACCAGGAAGATAGCGAGGAAAACAATGCCTGCTCCATCGTAATAGACGTTGACAATGAAAAGGGCGAGAAGGAGAAATGGCTCTTGATGTTTAAGAATGAGACTCACAACCATCCTACTGAGATAGAACCTTTCGGAGGCGCCTCCACATGTCTTGGCGGTGCNATCCGCGACCCGCTGAGTGGCCGAAGCTANGTATATCAGGCTATGCGCGTGACCGGTGCCGGAGACATCTACAAGCCTGTCAGCGAGACNATGAAGGGAAAACTNCCTCAACGCGTGATTTCAAAACGAGCAGCAGCAGGCTATAGCAGCTATGGCAACCAGATAGGTCTTGCNACGACTCATGTTCGCGAGATCTTCCATCCCAACTATGTCGCAAAGCGTCTTGAGGTGGGTGCTGTAGTAGGTGCTGTGAAGCAATCAGATGTTCGCCGCGAGCGTCCCGCTGCCGGCGATGTCATCCTGATGTTTGGTGGTCGTACTGGCCGAGACGGTATTGGCGGCGCTACAGGTTCAAGCAAGGAACACAATGTAAGTTCCCTCGAGCAGTGCGGAAGTGAAGTTCAGAAAGGTAATGCTCCCGAGGAGCGTAAGATTGAACGCCTCTTCCATCGTCCGGAAGTCACACGTCTCATTAAAAAGTCAAACGACTTCGGTGCCGGAGGCGTCAGCGTGGCTATAGGTGAACTTGCAGATGGTCTTGACATCTATCTCGACCGTGTGCCCGTGAAATACAGCGGTCTTAATGCCACAGAACTCGCCATCAGCGAAAGCCAGGAGCGTATGAGCGTGGTGGTGGAGAAAAAAGACATGGATGAGTTCATCAAATATTGCCACGAGGAGAACCTTGAGGTGACCCACGTGGCAGATGTGACCGACCGCGGCCGCATGCGCATGATGATGAATGGCGAAGTGGTAGCCGATATCAGCCGTGAGTTTATCGACTCTGCAGGTGCAACTCGCAAGGCCACTGTCACCATTGGTGCCGTATCTCCTGAAATGCCTCACATCAATCCTGCATCTTTCGAGGAAATGCTTGCCAACGATAATGTCACCTCACAAAAGGGACTTATCGAGATGTTCGACTCTACCATCGGTGCTTCTACCGTATTAATGCCTTTCGGTGGCAAGACTCAAGGAACTGAGACTCAGGTCAGCGTGCAGAAACTCCCTACAGGTGGCTACACCAACACTGCAAGCATGATGGCATATGGTTTCAACCCATTCATCAGTGANTGGAGCCCATATCATGGCGCTGCTTATGCTGTAGTAGAAGCTGTGGCAAAAGTGGCTGCTGCAGGTGGCGACACTTCTCGCATGCGATTCTCTTATCAGGAATATTTCGAGCGCATGCACAATGACAAGTCTTGGGGAAAACCAGCCGCTGCTCTTCTTGGAGCATTAAAGATGCAGAAGGAATTCGGGCTTCCATCCATAGGCGGAAAGGACTCTATGAGCGGAACATTTGCCGAGATTTCTGTTCCCCCAACTTTAATTGCTTTCGGAATTGTTCCGGTCGACGCAAGAGTGGTGATCAGTCCTGAGTTTAAGGAAGCCGGAGACTCTCTCTATCTTCTTGAGGCAAAGCCCCTTGCCAATGGCATGCCTGACACCGACACACTGAAAAAGAATTTCGCGACTATCCACAATGACATTAAGGAAGGCAGAATCAAGGCTGCCTATGCTCTTGGCTTTGGAGGTCTCGGCGAGGCAGTGGCAAAGATGAGCTTCGGTAATGAAATCGGTGCCATTATAGAATATCCAGCTGAAGAACTTTATAAGTGGAACTATGGAGCCATCCTCGTGGAAAGCGCAGAAAAACTTGGCAGCGAATATATGCCAATAGGAGCCACTATTGCCGACCCAATACTCGATATAAACGGCACTCGCAAGGAGATTTCTGTTCTGAAAGCAGCCAACAGTGACCGATTCAATGAAATCTATCCTGATCATGCTGACACTAAGGGTGTTGCAGAAAATGCCACATCCGGTGAGAACAAGACAGTATGGAAGGGTGAGCCGGTTGAGCATCCAATTGTATATCTCCCCGTATTCCCCGGCACCAATTGCGACTATGATATGATTCGCGCCTTTAGCCGCGAAGGAGCAGAATGCACCACAAGCGTATTCTGCAACCTAACACCGGAACAGACCCGAGAATCTGTCGCAACTATGGCTAAGATGATCGATGATTGCCATATTTTGGCATTCAGCGGTGGATTCTCTCTTGGCGACGAACCGGATGGTAGTGGTAAGTTTATCGCAAGCGTGATAATGAACGAAGCTGTGAAGGAAGCCATCGAGCGACTACTGAAGCGTGGTGGACTCGTAATAGGTATCTGCAACGGTTTCCAGGCCCTCGTGAAGTCAGGACTCCTCCCCTATGGCAAGATTGGCGAACTCTCAGCTGAAAGCCCGACTCTTTTCCGCAACGACATCAACCGCCACATCTCACAGATTGCAGTGACTCGCGTAGGAAGCATCGCTTCTCCTTGGCTCGACGGATTCAGCATAGGCCAACTCCATTCAATTGCCGTTTCTCATGGTGAAGGTAAGTTTACTGCAAGTCCTGAACTTGTGAAGAAACTCGCCGATGCCGGCCAGATTGCATTCCAGTATGCAGATGCNGNAGGGAATGCCACAATGACGAGTCCCTTCAACCCAAATGGCTCTTCCGACGCCATTGAAGGCATCATAAGCCCTGATGGTCAGATCCTCGGCAAGATGGGACACTCCGAAAGATACGACGACGGCCTCTTCAAGAACATCTCCGGCGACAAACGCCAGAATCTATTCGCCAACGCAGTAAAATACTTCCAAAAATAATTTAGAATTGAGAATTGAGAATTGAGAATTACACACACAATGAAATTCTCAATTCTCAAAAAGATTCTCAATTCTCAATTCACAATTCTCAAAAGATTCTCAATTCTCAATTCTCAATTCTCAATTCTCAATTATAATAAAATATGGCCAAATCATATGAAGCCTCCGGCGTGAATCTTGAAGCCGGATATGAAGTAGTTAGCCGCATCAAGAAGCATGTGGCAAGCACCAACCGACCGGGCGTAATGGGCAACATTGGCGCTTTCGGCGGTATGTTCGACCTCGCAAGCCTCGGGTATAAAGAACCAATTCTCGTCAGCGGCACAGACGGCGTAGGCACAAAACTGAAAATCGCCTTCGCAGTTGACAAACACGACACTATCGGCATAGATGCAGTGGCAATGTGCGTCAACGACGTCCTCGCACAGGGTGCCGAACCCCTTTTCTTCCTTGACTACGTGGCTGTGGGCAAAAACGAGCCGGCAGTAGTAGAAGCAATCGTGTCAGGTGTGGCAGAAGGTTGTCGTCAGGCTGGATGCGCACTTATCGGCGGTGAGACTGCCGAGATGCCGGGCATGTATCAACCGGGTGACTACGACATCGCCGGATTTACAGTTGGTGCCGTAGACCGTGCCAACCTCATCGACGGCAACAAGGTAAAGACAGGTGATGTCCTCGTAGGAATCGCTTCTTCAGGAGTGCACTCCAACGGTTTCTCNCTCGTTNGAAAGATAGTGGCTGATGCCGGACTCGAATTCGACAAGAAGTATGAGGAGACAGGAGACAAGACTCTTGGCGAAATGCTTCTTACTCCCACAAGAATATATGTCAAACCGGTACTCGACGTTATCCGAAACGTTGACGTTCACGGCGTTGCGCACATCACAGGCGGAGGTTTCGATGAGAATATACCACGTATTCTCCACGATGGCCAAGGCATTGAGGTAAAAGAGGGTTCATGGGAAATCCTGCCGGTATTCCAACTTCTTGAGAAATATGGCAAAGTGCCACACCGCGAGATGTTCAACATCTTCAACATGGGAATCGGCATGGTGCTCGCAGTCGACGAAAAAGACGCCCCAAAGGCCATAGAAATTCTCGAAAAGCACGGTGAAAAAGCCTCAGTAATCGGCAAAATCACTGACCATCCCGGAGTCCAAATCCTCTAAAGCCCCGAAAGTTCCTAAAGCCCTTAGAGCCCTAAGAGCCCCTAAAGCCCTTAGAGCCATTNNAGCCATTAAAGCCTAAAAAAAATAATTCAAACAAAAATATATGAGAGCACTTATAAGCGTAAGCGACAAGCGCGGCATTGTAGATTTCGCCCGTTCCCTACAGAATATGGGTTGGGAGATTATCGCCACCGGAGGCACTATGAAGACCCTCCGCGAAGCCGGACTTAATATCATCAACATCAGCGACGTGACTGGTTTCCCAGAAATCTGTGAAGGTCGCGTAAAGACACTCCATCCCAAAGTGCACGGCGGTCTTCTCGCTCGCCGCGACGTGCCGGAGCATATGGCTGAAATCGCAGCCAACGGCATCGAGACCATTGATATGGTCTGCGTAAACCTTTATCCATTTGAGGCAACAATTGCCAAAGAGGGCGTGACACTTCAGGATGCAGTAGAAAACATCGATATAGGTGGTCCTTCAATGCTCCGCAGCGCAGCGAAGAACTTCGCTTCCGTCACTGTGGTCTGCGATCCGGAAGATTACGCCACAATCCTTGAAGAGATTGCCGAGACCGGCAACACTCTCGAATCCACCCGATTCAAACTTTCTGCAAAGGCATACACCCACACAGCCCTNTATGACAGCCATATCGCAACTTATATGCGCGAGAAAGCNGGTCTTGAAGAAAAGCTTTTCCTTTCTTTCGACCGNGTTCAGACTCTCCGCTATGGCGANAATCCTCATCAGCAGGCAGCCCTTTACAAAGCACCNGAAGAAGANTCNTANTCTCTGCTCAGCGCAAAGCAGCTCAACGGCAAGGAACTCAGCTACAACAATATTCAGGATGCAAATGCTGCACTCAATATCGTTCGCGAGTTTGACGAGCCTTTCTGCGTTGGCTTGAAGCACATGAATCCTTGTGGAGCAGCCGTAGGCGCAACTATCGAAGAGGCTTGGCAGAAGGCTTACGAGGCTGATAAGGTAAGTATATATGGAGGTATCGTGGCTATGAACCGTCCTCTTACTCTCGAAGTGGCTAAGGCTATGAAACCTATCTTCCTTGAGATCGTAATGGCCCCGGCATTTGATGAGGATGCTCTCGAACTTCTGAAGACAAAGAAAAACCTCCGCATTCTTGAAGTGAAGATGGATGGCTCAAAAGAGGCTCAGCGTCAGTATGTAGGCATCAACGGCGGTCTTCTCGTTCAGGATGCCGACACCACTGTCAAGGAAGTGGTAGAGGAAATGACTGTCACTGAAAAGAAACCTACTGAGCAGGAACTTAAGGATATGAACTTCGCTTGGCGCATCGTGAAGCACGTGAAGAGCAATGCAATCGTTATTGTCAAGGGTGGAATGACTCTTGGCGTCGGTGCCGGACAAATGAACCGCGTAGGCTCTGCCGACATCGCTCTCGAGCAGGCACTTGCCTCAGGCAATACAGAAGGGCTCGTGCTTGGCAGCGACGGTTTCCTTCCTTTCGGCGACACTGTAGAGCTCGTTGCTGACAAGGGCGTGACTGCTATCGTGCAACCCGGCGGCTCTATCCGCGACCAGGAATCTATCGACAAGGCAAACGAAAAGGGACTCACCATGCTCTTCACCGGCATGCGCCACTTCAAACACTAATAATATGGAACATCATCTTTTTTATAGCGAGGCCATACCCCCGAAGGAAGACCAGTTTCAGATGCAGAATATGCAGCCTGGACGTGAGGAGGAAATCCGCCCGGGAAAGACCGTGATGGTGATCGGCAGCGGCGGTCGCGAGCATGCTATTGTNGATGCGCTCTCCCGCAGTCCTCGCGTTCAGAAGATTTATGCTTGCCCCGGCAATCCCGGCATGGCAAAGCACGCCACTTGCGTTCCTATCGGAGTGACCGACATACAGGATCTTGTTGACTTCGCAAAAGAGAAGAGAGTTGACCTCACTGTCGTTGGTCCGGAAGCCGCTCTTGCAGCTGGCGTAGCCGATGCTTTCAAGGCAGAAGGACTCCGCATCTTTGGCCCGACGAAGGCAGGTGCCCGCATCGAGTCGAGCAAGGAGTTTGCGAAGCAGATTATGGAAAAATACGGTGTCCCCACCGGTTTCTACAAAAGTTTCGACAATTATGAGGAGGCAAAGGCTTTTGCTGAGTCTCTTCCACTCCCTACAGTGATTAAATATGATGGTCTGGCAGCAGGTAAAGGTGTGGTAGTTGCAGCCACTCGTGAGGAAGCAGATGCTGCCCTCCGCGATATGCTTCTTGACTCCGCTTTCGGACAGGGAAGAGTCCTTATCGAGGAATTCCTTGACGGACCTGAGTTCTCTTTCATGTGCGCTGTAGGCGGANGAAAGGTCTACCCTCTTGCTCTTGCTCAAGATCACAAACGTGCTTACGACGGAGATAAGGGACCCAATACCGGAGGCATGGGAGCATATTCACCACTCCCCTTCATCACTGAAGAGGTGCGCGAAAAGGCTCTGAAGGAAATACTTCAACGCACGGCCGACGGTCTTGCCGATGAAGGAATCGACTACACAGGCATTCTTTATGGCGGACTTATCCTTACTAAAGATGGTCCGAAAGTGATTGAGTTCAATGCCCGTTTCGGCGACCCTGAGACAGAGGTAGTCCTACCCCGACTCGAAAGCGACATCTACGATCTATTTGATGCTGCGATAGACTCAGCCGACCATGAGACAAAATGGAGCGATGAAGCATGCCTTGGGGTTGTATTGGCTTCCGACGGCTATCCTGGCTCCTATAAAAAAGGAGTGGAGCTCAACTTCGACGATTGCGAGAAGGTCTTCCACATGGGCACAGCCGTAAAAGATGGAACGCTCCAAAGCGCCGGAGGCCGGGTAGCAATGGTGACAGGTAAAGGGAAGACCCTTGAAGAAGCAGCAGCCAAAGCCTACGCCGACGTAAAGAAATCAGCCCGCGAAGGCCTATTCTACCGCTCCGACATAGGGAAACAAGTATTATAATTGAGAATTTAGAATTAGAAAAACATGACCGATAGATACGGAAGAGACGTGATGCGTCGCGTCTGGACTGAAAAAAATAAATTTGACGCCTACCTGAAGGTGGAGATCCTCGCTGCTGAGGCTTGGAGCAAACTCGGCGTCATCCCTGAAGAGGACGTTAAGAAACTCTGGGATAAAGCCACCTTCGACATTGACAGAATCAAGGAAATCGAAGTGCAGACCCGCCATGATGTTGTGGCATTCACACGCGCCGTCAGCGAAAGCCTTGGCGAAGAACGTAAATGGGTGCACTATGGCCTCACTTCTACCGACGTGGTAGACACTGCAAACGGTTACCTTTTCAAGCAAGCAGATGAAATCATCAAGGAAGATCTTGACAAATTCTGCGAAATGCTCAAGAAACAGGCAATNCGNTTCAAAAACCAACCCTGCATCGGACGCACTCACGGCATCCATGCCGACATCACAAGTTTCGGCCTTAAATGGGTGCTTTGGCTCGCTGAGATGAAACGCAACGTAGAGCGCTTCAAACTTGCAGCTGCAGGCGTTGAAGTTGGCAAACTCAGTGGTGCAGTTGGCAACTTCGCAAACATTCCTCCTTTCATTCAAGATTATGTATGCGAGCACCTCGGCATTAATTCTGCCGATGTATCCACACAGGTGATTCAGCGCGATCGTCATGCATATTATATGGCTACTCTTGCTCTGATCGCCTCAAGCCTCGAGCAGATGGCTATGGAAGTACGCAATCTCCAGCGCACCGAAGTGCATGAAGTGGAAGAAGCATTTGGCAAGGGACAGAAAGGCTCAAGCGCTATGCCCCACAAGCGCAATCCTATCGGCAGCGAGAACATCTGTGGATGCGCACGCGTGATGCGCGGATACATGGCGACTGCATATGAGAACGTTGCGCTATGGCACGAACGCGACATCTCCCACTCTGCTACAGAACGTATCATCATGCCAGACGCAACAATTCTTCTCGACTATATGCTCAACCGCATGATGGGGATCCTCGAAAATCTTACCATTTTCGAAGACAAGATGATGGCAGACATCTACATGACAAATGGAGTTATCTTTGCTCAGCGCGTGATGAACGCACTCATCGGCAAAGGTTGGGTACGCGAGCAGGCCTACGACACCGTTCAGCCCGTAGCAATGAAAGCCATGGCCACAGGCAGCAACTATAAGGACCTCCTCCTTCAGACTCCCGCCGTCATGGAAATGCTGACACCGGAAGAACTCGAAGCCTGCTTCACTCTTGATTACTACCTCAAAAACGTAGATTACATCTACAAAAGAAACGGTATTGAATAAAAATAAGTCTAATTAGACTAATTAGACCAATTAGTCTAATTAGACCAATTAGTCTAATTAGACCAATCAAAATAAAAATAACTCATGAGCGAAAGATTAGTAGTCACCGGCTCCCAATGGGGAGACGAGGGCAAAGGAAAGATCACCGATTATTTTGCTTGCCGCGCCGACATGGTAGTCCGCTACCAGGGTGGCAACAACGCAGGCCACTCGGTGATGTTCGACGGTCATAAATACTCCCTGCAAAGCATCCCTTCAGGAATATTCAATCCT
>WFLX010257742.1_pt1 | contig 19925 bp, 15 predicted proteins | sample 4967041 | NCBI WGS metagenome assembly WFLX01 (sample SAMN12857096, study PRJNA449069) | gut metagenome | isolation source: stool from male and female vole | host: Microtus ochrogaster | place: USA:Florida | collected 2017
AGAGCCCGTTTCCTCTTCAACTTCCTGATACAAAAGTAGTAAAACTTCCTGCGACAGCAAAGCCAAATGTTAAACTTATGTTAAAATTACCCTCGCCTCTTGCACCACAACATAGAAGGGGCATGGCGCGCCATGCCAGGCGAGAAACGGGGCAGCTTGCGGGGTGGCGGGCGTTTGTAGCCATGGCAGGCCGTATATTGCGGGTGCCGATGGTGTATATTGATCAGGGGAGGAGGTGGCGGGCGTTGCGGCGGAGGAGTTGGGGGCGGAGGCGCATGACGGAGGTGTTGGCGAAGAGCTTTTTAAATTGGCCGGTGGTGATTTGGGCGGCTTGTCGGGGCGTGATTTCCGCGGCTTCCGCTCGGGGTTGAAATTCGTCGATCACGGGCACTTCGGGGCCGAGCTGACCGGAGAGGGCGGCACGGTTTTCGGGACATGCCTCCAGGCATGCGTCACAGCCGCACAGACGGCCTTTGAGGTCGTCGGCAGGGGTCAGCTCACCTCTATATTCAATCGTGAGATAGGAGAGGCATTTGCGGGCCTCGACAATTCCGTTGCCCTTCAGAGCTCCGACGGGACATTTCCTCAGACAAGCTCCGCAGCCGGGAGGACATACAGACGTTGAAGGGGGTGTGGGTTGAAGCGCGGCTCCCGTCAAAATTACTGCTATAAACACAAGGCTACCCACGCCGGGCACTATCAGTTGGCCGTTGCGACCTATGCGCCCTACTCCCGCTTTCTCGGCCCAATAACGCTCNCGCAGGGGTGCCGAGTCGATGCAGATGCGCGACGGTGTGCCGCTCAGGCGCTCCAGTTCGGCGGCAAGCGGCGCCAACCGCTCTCTCAACACATAGTGATAATCCAACCCGAGAGCATAGCGCGCAATAGGGCTTCCGAAGCCTAAGCGGGCAGCCTCNGGAGTGGCGGGNGCATAGCTGAAAGCNCCTATTATCATCGAGCGCGCCCCTTCGAGCAGCAAAGCGGGATTGTCTCTCACGTCGCAGTTGGCGGCGAGATAGCCCATGGCGCCATGATAGCCGGCGTCGATCCACCGGCGGTAGCGCTCAGCGGCCTCCGCATCAACAGGACTCACCTCGGCCACACCCCAAGAGGCGGCGCCGGCAAGAGTCATCCGCTCGCCGAGCCAGGAGTGATCACATAGGTATGGGGAGCAGCTCATAACCTTCGGCCAAAAGCCATTCTATTGCCCGCGGCAATGCCTCGCGTGTGTTGGGCCACGCCTTGAGCGAGTCGTGAAACACGATTATGCTGCCNTTGCGGGCATAGCGCTTCACATTGTTGACCACATCGTCGGGGGTGAGACGCCGCGAATAGTCGCGGGTCACGAGGTCATACATAATCAGATTGTAATGGCGCCTCACTATCTTTGCCTGACCATATCTCAGCAAACCGTGAGGAGGGCGGAAGAGAGGCGAGCCGATAAGCTCGTCGGCCTCGGTGAGATCGCGCAGATAGCGGCGCGTGGTGGTGGCGCGCCCCTGAATATGATGCATGGTGTGGTTGCCCCAGCTGTGACCCTCATCCTTGATTCGCTGCAAGAGGTCGGGGTTGCGCCTCACATTGTCGCCAACCATGAAAAAGGTAGCTTTAACCCCGTAGTGCTTCAACGTGTCGAGCACCCACGGGGTTACTTCGGGTATCGGGCCGTCGTCAAAGGTGAGATAAGCCACCTTGCGGCCCTTGCGTCTCACGCGCCATATCGCCTCCGGAAAGAGGAGGCGATACAGCAGCGGAGGTTGTTCGATAAACATGATTTATTCTTCGCCTGAAGATTGCATCTCGGCGCCACCCTGCGACGACATGGCGCGCTGATAGAGCTCGAGCACTCTCTGCAGGTTAACGCCGCGGGCCACAATCTCATCCTCGAGGCTCTGCAGGTCGCCACCATAGTCGATATATGACTGAATGGTGTCGACAAACAGAATCTGATAGATATACTTGTCGGTGCGGCTCAGTGTGGCATACTGCACCGGAGTGAGGCTCTGATAATATCTCACGTTGTCGGTAAACTGATCGATCTGGTCCTTGTAAAGTTTGAGGCCCTTTTCGGTCAGCTCCTTGTTGCCGGTAGCCATGCCGAGGCGGCAATAGAGTTCGGCAGTTGTCGGGCCGATGCTCCAGCCAAGGGGCATAGCCTTGACGGGGAGTTTCTCGAGCATGAGGTCGAGAATAGCTGTAGCCTTGGCAAAGCGGTCGTCGGCATAGGTGAGCGACTCGCGGTAGTAATCGGGATTCTTGACAGAGTCACCCAGCTCGGTGGCCTGCACGCCCTCGTTATAGAGAGCGGTGGCGAGGTCGAGAATAGCGGAGCGATGGGTGGTGACCATGCGGCGCACGGTCTCGTCGAGATAGGGCACCTTGCCGTTCTCTCCTATCTTGTCGAGGCCTCCCCAGCGGAATTTCTCGGTGATATTGGCATACATCTTGTCGGTGTTGACCGAAGTGCGGCCATCGCGGCTCATGACGGGACCAACCTCATAGGCAAGACCGGTGTTGCGCACATAGGGGCTGAGACCGAGATAGTAGGATTCGGGCACGGTCATGGCAAAGTAAACCGGGCGGTTCCAGCCGTTCTGAGCGCTTGTGGCAAGCATGTCGAGACTCACCACCTCGCTGAGAGTGGCACCCGAAGCGCTGCCTCCGTTGCTGAGGTCGGTAATGATATAGGGCTCGGCGGCCTGAGCTTCATCGGCCGAGATGCGGCCAGCCCTGATCATGGCGGCTGTGTCGACAGGAATATACACCACAGGATAGTTCATGACATTCACACCATAGGTGGGATGATAGCTTTCGGGGCTATAGAGATCGCGCAGCGAGTTGAGGGCGTTGACCGGAGTGGTGTCNGGCTGAATGAAGTAGTTATACTGCATCTTGTCGTAGGCATAAGCCTCGGGCTTGCCCTGAATCTNGATACCGGGTGAATTATATGTGGGGCGGATNATCTGGTTTACATACCAGTCGGTNGTGAGATAGCTGAGGTTGACAACCTTCACGTCGGTGCGCTCGCCTTCAACCTCCTGGGCATACCATAGCGGGAAGGTATCGTTGTCGCCGTTGGTAAAGATAATGGCGTTTTCGTCGAGCGAATTGAGATAGTTGAAACCGAAATCGCGGGTGGTGTAACGGCCCGAGCGGTCATGATCGTCCCAGGTCTGCGAAACCATCTGCAAGGGCACCACGAGACCGATCACGGCAGCCACTATGGCCATAGCCGGTTTGTCGGAAGGAGAGTCGTTGCCGGAGGGTTTCTCCTTTTTGAAAGCGTTGCAGAGCAGACGCCACAGAGCGGGCACGCCCATGCCGATCCAGATAGTAAAGGCATAGAATGAGCCGGCAAACGCATAGTCGCGCTCACGGGGCTGTCCGGGAGTCTGGTTGAGGTAGAGCACAATGGCAATACCGGTCATGAAGAAGAGGAAGAACACTACCCAGAATTGCTCGATGCCGCGCTTGGAGGTGAATGCCTGCCAGCCGAGACCTATCAGGCCGAGCAGCAGGGGAAGCATATAGAACACATTGTGACCCTTGTTGCCCTCACCCTCGTCATAAGGGAGGAGGCTCTGATCACCCAGGCGGGGATTGTCGATAAAGGGTATTCCGCTTATCCAGTTGCCCTGATTCACCTCGCCGTTGCCCTGAATGTCATTCTGACGGCCGGCGAAGTTCCACATGAAATATCTCCAATACATGTGGTTGAGCTGATAAACGAGGAAGAATCTCAGGTTTTCAGCCATAGTGGGCTTGTTGAGATATCTCTGATCGATGGGGTTGCCCGAAGCGTCGACAGTGGTGGTGGCGAGCACCGGCTCACCCTGAAAACCTATCCATTCGCGGTAGAACTCGGGGTGACGGTCGGCCGAGCTGTGAATGCGGGGGAAGAGCATGTTGAGCTCGGGAGTCATCTTGTAGCTCTTCTTATGGCCGGTCATCACATATTCGTCAGGCTGCTCGGGCGAAGTCTTAACTGTCTTGGCATAGAGCGCGGGGCCCTCGTCATAGATGGGTGTGCGGCCCGAATAGTCCTGAATGTAGAGAGGCTGCGAATTGATTGTGCGGCCATAGATGAGGGGTGTCTCGCCATACTGCTCACGGTTGAGGTAGGAGCTGAGGGCAAACACATTGTCGGGGGCATTCTGATTCATCGGGGTGGCCGAGCTACTTCTTATCAGCAGCAGCGCGTAGCTCGAATAGCCTATGAAGATCACGAAAATGCTCATGGCGCAGATGGTGAGCACCCTGACATTGAGCTTCTTCGCGCCCCACAGGTAGGCGCAGAGGGCAATGAGCAGAAGCAGGGGGAGCCACCATGACGAGCCGATGAGCAGGATGCCCGACATGAGCACCATCACCACAAACGAGATTCTCACCTTGTTGGGCGAGCGGAGGGCATAGAGCTCATAAACGGCCCATACAAACGAGGCGAGGAGGAGTATGGCATAGATAAGTGTGCCGACGTTGTAGCTCATGCCGAGACCGTTGACAAAGAGCAGTTCGGCATACTGGGCCATTTCGATAAAGCCGGGCACAAGACCATATAATATAGCCGCAACGATCACAAACGAAATAACGAGCGCTATCAGCGAGCCCTTGCCGGTGGGNTTGGCCCACTTCTTGTAGTATATNACGNGCACGATGGCGGGGNTACAGAGCNGNTNGAGCANGTGAACGNCAATCGAAATACCGATCACATAGGCAATGAGCACGAGGTATTTGTCGCTGTGAGGCTGGTCGGCACGGTTTTCCCATTTCAGGATNAGCCAGAACACGAGCGCTGTGCAGAACGACGAGAAGGCATAAACCTCGCCCTCAACAGCCGAAAACCAGAAGNTGTCGCTCCATGTATAGGCCAGGGCGCCGCAGAGNCCGGCACCCATAGTGACGATTATCTTGGTGAGACTNACCTCCTTGTCGTTGTCGGGAATGATAAGCCGGCGCACGAGGTGGGTAATCGTCCAGAACAGCAGNAGAATCGTGGCCGCACTCAGCAGAGCCGACATGCAGTTGACAGCAAGAGCAACCTTAGTTACGTCGCCACCCACAAAATTGATGAAAAATCTTGCGGCGAGCATAAACACGGGGTTGCCCGGCGGGTGACCCACTTCGAGTTTGAAACCTTGAAGGATAAATTCGGGACAATCCCAGAAGCTGGCTGTTGGCTCAACGGTGAGCAGATAGGTGACTGCGGCAATCGCAAAGCACACCCATCCCAGAATGTTGTTGATAAGGTTATATCTTTTCATTCCTATTGCGTGAAATTCTTGCTGTTGAATGATTGGTATGATTTAGTTGAGGGGGCAAAATTACATATAATTTCGCGGAGGTCAAAACCTGTGGCAGTCATTCCGCCCGGTTTAAAACATCTTTAACGTATATTGTGTGCCTTCGGGAGCGACACTCAGTTTCACTATCTGGTCGTTGTCGTGAGGCATGGCGTCGAAGTCGAAAGGCGACTTTGATTCGATTCGCAACATTCCTCCCACAACCACATATCTTGTGTCGGCATGAAGCTCATATCCCGAGCGGTAGGCGTTGCCCCGGTTGAGNCCNATGCGGGCGCGGGGAGTGTCGGGATGGGCCATAATATCTTCGGCGCCNGTGTTGGCGGGTCCGCGGCCGAGATACACAATGTCGCCGTTGCCCAGGGGGAGAAGAGTGAGTTTGAGCGCTCCGACCATTGCGACTGTTTGACCGAAAATGCGCGAGCCGATGTTGAGCTCGCCNCGGCTGTTGACCGAGAGAGTCGTCACGGCATGGCCGAGGGGAGTGCCGTCGGTGTTTCTCAGCTCACACTCCAGCTTAAGCTCGCGCTTCTNCTTGTCGTAGGTCGACCTGCCGTTGGTATAGCCGATTTTGGGCATATAGTCGGCNGGCATAGGCAATAANNGACCGGCGAGCAAGCGGCGCCCGTCGATCGAAATTTCGGTCACGATGCCGCGGCCGAGGTCTATGCTAAATTCCACATTCTTGGCCTTCCAGGTCTCGGTGTTGCCTTTCTTTTTGCCTTTGAGCTTTTCGAGACGCAGATCCTTAGCGTTAACCAAAGCTTTTTTGGGTAGCACCATCTGCTCTACGGCCACCACGGCGCCCGGTTCCACACCGGCCATCTCATCGGCGGCGCGCCATGTGAGGTTGAGAAATCCCTCGTTGGCGCCACGGGGCAGCAGTTTCGAGAGGCGTCGGTCGGTGAGCACTATGCGCTTCGACTCACCCGGCTCTCCGGCGGTCACAACCCCTTTGTCGGTAGCCACACGCGTTCCCTCGGGGCTTATCAGCTCCCAGTCGAGGGCAAACGCTTCGAGGCCCACGCCGTTCTGAGCCGACACGGCGGTGATCGACAGGGGGAGGGTGTCGCCCGGCTCGGTCACCACGCGTCTCAACCGGCGGGCAAGCAGGCTCCACCCCTCGGGGGTGTCGCTGAGGTGGGGAGCCGCGTTGGCGGTTGTGATGTCGAGGCGGTCGGTTTCGGTCACGTTGATGCCGTTGGCTTCGGCGAGGTCAGTCCACAGGCGCCCTTCCCACCCGTGGGTGGCCACACGCTCTGCGCCGGTGAGCCGCAGGGATCTNAGCAGNCGGTTTCGGCTGTCGGGGCTGTCGGGCAGCGAGTCGACTATCACGGTGCGCTCTATCCCTCCGGGATGCATTGCCATGACGGGGGTGGCGCTCCGCTCGGTCTGAGGCTCGTCGGTGAATCTCAGCGGGCAACCCACGGTGAGGATATGCGCACCGGTATTGTCGTCGCGCAAGATTATCGCCACCATATAGCGGTTGGGGTGGCGCGGAGTCCAAATTTTAATATTTGGAATGTCGGCGTGGAATTTCAGCCGCGGCGCCGCATCGGCACGTCCGGCGGCAACCTGATGGCGGGTGTCGTCAAACAGCATGTATTCCACCGCTATATCCCCCCGCTTGCCGGTAATGCCGCCGAGGTTGATGTCGAGATTAAACACTCCCTCGGGTTTCTGGCCGTTGTCGGTCACCGAGGTAGTTATGGTATAGTCGTTGACCCACACCCTTTTGGGAGTGGCATAAAGATAAATGTAGTGGCGCCCGGCACCTAATCCGCTCAGCACAATGCGGTTGAGCGAATCCTTGGGGGCCGTGGCGGCGGCAGGCTTGCGCGCACGGGTGTTGCGCGCCGGTTTGGGAGGAGGAGTGTTTTCGTTGAGCAGCGAGGTTATGTCCCACTGACATATCGCTCCGCCACCGTTGTCGGTGAGGAGGTGGCCGTTGAGCTTGGCCCTGGGAGAATTGCTGCTGTTGGGACGGCTGTCGATAGCCAGCACGATGCGCTTGCCGGCCCACTCGCGGGGCATGACAAACGAAGCTGTGTCGCCTCGGGCCGTGAGCGAACGGTAGAAGGGGCTTTGCTCATATCTCAGGCCGGCCATGTCCTTAAACCGGTCTTCGGCATAAGGCACAAGCAAGCCGCGCCTCACCTCCTGATCCTGTGCCGCCAAGCCGAGCTGCAGAAGCAGCCCGGCTATGGCCACAAGCATTTGTCTTTTCATTTATGGTTTCAGTCGTTTATCGGATATTTCTCGCTGATAGGATCCTTATACTGCTCCTGAAGACGTTTGAGCTTACCCATCATGGTCTTGGTCACCTCTTCATATCCGGGCTTGCCATAGAGGTTGTTGAGCTCGTTGGGGTCGTTCTGAAGGTCGTATAACTCCCACTGGTCGATATCGTTGTAGAAGTGCATGAGTTTGTAGCGGTCGTCTCTCACACCATAGTGACGTCTCACACAGTGCTCGCCGGGATACTCATAGAAGTGGTAGTAGATACCGTCGGGGCGCCATTCGCCTTCCACCTTGTCGCCTCTGAGCAGCGGAGCGAAGCTCTTGCCATGCATATCTTCGGGCACAGCCACGCCGGCGAGTTCGAGGAATGTGGGAGCGTAGTCGATATTCTGAACCGGCTCGGTGATTTCGCCCTTGCGGTCCATGCCTTTGGGAAGCATCATCACGAGCGGGGTGTTGAGGCTCTCCTCATACATGAATCGCTTGTCAAACCATCCGTGTTCGCCCATATAGAAACCCTGGTCGGAGGTATAGACCACGAGGGTGTTGTCGAGCAGACCGTTCTTGTCGAGATAGTCGAGCACACGGCCCACATTGTCGTCGAGGCTCTTCACCACCTTGGCATAGTCTCTCATATAGCGCTGATATTTCCATTCGGCCAACTCCTTGCCTTCGAGCTTGCGGCTGAAGAAATCGTCGCGGATAGGCTGATAGAAAGCTTCAAATTTGGCTCTCTCGTCGGGATTCATTCTGCCCACATATTCGAGATAGGTCTCCTTGAGGCGCGANGTCGAGTCGGGGCTGTCCATCTTGAGGTCATAGATGAGGTCGAGGTCGTCGAAAATGCGCATTTCGGTGAGACCGGCAGCCTCGCGGCCCTGATAGTCGTCATAGAAAGTTTCGGGAAGCTCAAACACCTTATCCTCATAGAGGGCGAGGTCGGCGGTGTCGGGCAGCCAGTTGCGGTGAATGGCCTTGTGGTGAATCAGCAGACAGAAAGGTTTGTCTTTGTCGCGCTTGTTCTCAAGCCAGTCGATCGACTTGTCGGTGATGATGTTGGTGAGATAGCCCTGCTCCACGATAGTGTCTCCGTTCATCTCGATAAAGCGGGGATTGTAGTAATCGCCCTGACCGGGCACGATTTCCCATGTGCCGAATCCCTGGGGGAGAGACTCGAGGTGCCATTTGCCGAAGATGGCGGTTTCATAGCCGGCCTCGCCGAGATATTTGGGGAAGATGGGCTGTGAAGCGTCAAACACACAGGTGGTGTTGTCGGTAAATCCGTTGGCGTGGCTGTGTTTGCCGGTGAGCATACAAGCGCGCGAAGGGCCGCTGAGGCTGTTGGCCACATAGCTGTTGGTGAATTTCACACCGTCGTTGGCAATGCGGTCGAGGTTGGGGGTCTCGATGTGGCGGGTATCATAGGCCGACATCATCTGGGCGGTGTGGTCGTCGGTCATGATATAGACGATATTCATCGGCTCACGCTCGGTTTTCTCAGCCTTGGCGGCGGTGCCGCACGAATTGAGCATTGTGGCGGCTGTCACGGCTACGCCGCCGGCCACCACTGCAGGAAGTATCAGGGTTGATTTTTTCATCGGGTATGGGTTTAAGGGAATTAATCCCACAAAGTTACACTATTTATTTTAACTGACCAAATGGATTTTGCGGTAGGCCCGGCGCGTGACAATCACATAGGCCACCAGTACACTCGTGCCGGTTATTACCCAGGTGACGGGGTAGACCAGCATCAGGAGGTCGAAATCGGTGGCATTGGCGGTGACTGTGGTGACCCACACCACACGCAGCACACAGGTGCCCAATATAGTGAGCACAGTNGGGGTCATCGAATAGCCGAGGCCGCGCATACAGGCNCCCGACACCTCATAGCTGCTCGCCATCCATTGCAGCATCAGCACTCCCGTGAGGCGCATATAGGCGAAGGCCATAACCTCAGGGCTTTGGGTAAAGATGCCGATTGCAAATTCTTTCTGCCACACTATGAGGAGGTTGAGCAGCATACACCCCAATACGCTCATGGTCATGCACACCTTAAACACCTTTTTGCAGCGGTCTATCTTGCCGGCGCCATAGTTGGCTCCCGTAAAGGCCACGGCAGCCTGAACAAACGCCACTATCACAAAATAGCAGTAGTATTCGTAGGTGAGGGCCGCGCCGCTGCCCGCGCTTGCCGCTGCGCCAAAGAGATTGATGTTGCCGGTGATGAGGGTGTTGCTGAGGGCGAAGACCATGCCTTGGAGTCCGGCGGGAAGGCCGATGCGCAACATGCGGTTGAGCTCTCGGCGATAAACCCTCATCCTGCGCAGCTTCACCCCGAAGGGGGCTCTNTCGCGGCGTATCATGTTGAGAATCCACAGGCCGCTCACAGCNTCNGAAACCACCGTGGCGATACCCACGCCCGCCACGTTCATGTCGAGCACTATCACCGTGAGCAGATTGAGGCCCACATTGATAACTCCCGACACGGCAAGCACATAGAAGGGGCGCCGGGTGTCACCCATGCTGCGCAACACGGCGCTGCCGAAGTTATANANCATCAGGAATGGCACTCCGCAGAAGAATATCCGGAGGTAGAGCGTGGCAGGGCCGAGCACTTCCTCGGGTGTGCTGATCCACACCAAGAGCAGAGGGGAGATAAACACGCCGAGCAGCGCCACCGCCACTCCGCTGACTATGGCCACCATGAGGGTGGTCTCTACACTGCGCGCTATGCCCTTGTCATCGCCGCTACCGATATAGTGGCTTATGATGACATTGGCGCCGACGCTGATGCCCATAAAGAGGTTGAGTATAAGCGAAATGAGNGGGCCGTTGCTGCCCACTGCAGCCAGAGCCGCGTCACCGCACCATCGCCCCACGACAGCCACGTCGACGCTGCTGAACGACTGCTGCAACACTCCGCTGGCAATCAGAGGGAGGGCAAAAATGATTATCTTGCCCCAGAGGCCTCCGTTGACCATGTCGATTTTCAAGGCGCCGGAGCCTGAAGATCGAGGTTGCCGACTGCNCCTGTCGGCTAAAGTGTCGGCTGTAGTGTCGGCGGCAGTTGAATCACCCGAATCCTTGCTGCCGGAATCAATCAACTTACTCATCACATTACTGAAGTTATTTCAGACGGAAGCGCGCCACTACGGCACGGTGATCGCTCGGCCAGACGGCGATAGGGGGAGTGATGTCGCGCTTGCCCCACTCGGTGGCCACGCGCTCACCTCTTATTATATCATCCTGGGGGCCGGCTATCCATGCGGTTTCGATTTCGAGGCGCGGGTCGGGAACAAAGAATATATAGTCAATGCGGTCTCGCTCGTCGGCTTTCATGGCCCATGANAGACGGTTAACAGCCACGGNGGGGTTGGAGGAGGGGTAGGTATAGCCGGGATGAGTCACGGGGTCGGGATANACGGCGCGGTAGGCATCCACAAGGCCTCCNTCGTGGAGAATCTTCACCGAAGGCCAGTCGATCACCACGCCTCTGTGGTCGGCAGTCTGAGCGGTGGCTTCGGTCCAGTCGAGGCCCGATGGCTCGTTGAGGTCGCCGCCGAGAAAAATCAGGCTGCCCTTTTGGCGTTCGAGAGCTACGTCGTCAACAATGGCCTGAGCCCCCTCGTCGCGGCGCGACAGCAGATTGCGGCGTGTCAGCTCCTCGACGTCTGTAATCGGCTCCATTTCTTTCCAATTGCAGCCGTCATAGCCCCTCACCTCATAATAGGTGTCGTTGAGATAGTCAAGATGGGCGGTATAGGCGGCCACGCGGTTGCCGTCGATTTCGGTGACGAGCTTGTAGACCGAGCCGTGGTCGTCGACACAGGGAAATATCGTTACTGAATCGGTAATCTCGGTGCGGCTCAGCAGGCCGGTATCGTAGCTGTAGAAAGAGTGATAGGTCACCCCTCTGTCGGCCAGCGCCTTAACAATGCGGTCGCAGAAGCGGGTGTCATGATAGTTGCGCACCTCGCTGAGCATCACGATGTCGGGGCTCAGGGCCGCTATCTCGTCGGCCATNGCCTCAAAGCCACCTTCAACCGAGGTGCCTTCCTGCCACACGTTAAACTGCATCACGGTGATGTCGCGTGCTGTCACACCCAACACCGACACTATCATCACAAGTGCCGATAAAAGTCTGTTAATCATAGCCGAAGTTTTGGTTTTTACTCCTCTGATTTCTCTGAAAATTCCATGAGGAAGGCCTTGATAAAGCCGTCGAGGTCGCCGTCCATCACACCGTTGACATCACTGGTCTGATAGCCTGTGCGGTGGTCTTTCACGCGGCGGTCGTCAAACACATACGACCTTATCTGCGAGCCCCATTCAATCTTCATCTTGCCGGCCTCGATCTTGGCCTGCTCCTCCATGCGGTGGCGCAGCTCCTTGTCATAGAGTATGGAGCGGAGCTGACGCATGGCGTTTTCCTTATTCTTGGGCTGGTCGCGGGTTTCGGTGTTCTCGATGAGGATTTCCTCTTTCTCGCCGGTATAGGGGTCGGTGAACTGATAGCGGAGTCTGACACCCGATTCCACCTTGTTCACATTCTGACCGCCGGCGCCTCCCGAGCGGAAGGTGTCCCACGACAGCAGAGCCGGCTCGACCTTCACCTCGATGGTGTCGTCGACCAAAGGAGTGACAAACACCGATGCAAACGAGGTCATGCGCTTGCCCTGGGCGTTATAGGGCGACACCCTCACCAGACGGTGCACACCGTTTTCGCTCTTGAGATATCCGTAAGCGAAATCGCCCTCCACATTGATGGTGCAGCTCTTTATGCCGGCCTCATCGCCTTCGAGAAGGTTGGCCATCGAGGTCTTGTAGCCGTGGCTCTCACACCATCTCAGATACATGCGCATGAGCATCGAGGCCCAGTCCTGGCTCTCGGTGCCGCCGGCGCCCGAGTTGATTTTCAGCACCACGCCCATCTTGTCCTCCTCGCGGCGGAGCATGTTGCGCAATTCGAGATTTTCGATCTTGGCCATCGCGTCGGCATAGAGGGCATCCAACTCAGCCTCCTCCACGAGTCCCTCCTTGATGAAATCAAAGGCGAGCGAAAGCTCCTCAACGGCTTTCTCAACCTCCTCATAGCCCACTATCCAGGCCTGGAGATCCTTGATTTTCTTCATCTGCACCTGAGCCTCCTTGGGGTGCTCCCAGAAATCGGGCACATGGGTGCGGAGTTCTTCTTCCTCGACCTGAATTTTCTTGTTGTCGATGTCGAGATATTTCTTAAGCTGCTGGCGGCGTTCAATAGCCTCCTTAAGTTGTTCTTGAGTTATCATGATGGACGCTGTTTGCTATTTTTCCGCAAAGTTACTGCTTAATTTCCACCTGCCCAAAACATTTTAAGCCCATGGCCCTATTTTCGCGACACGGCTTAGGGTTGCGGATAGGTCATTATATAAAAATTTATTGTAACTTTGCAGCCGATCTGCCCCTAAGGGCTTAGAATGTTTCACCAACACCACCTCAATTTTGGATATCGACCCTCTTCCGGCCATGGATGCCTTTGATTTCATCACGGCCACCATCACTCTTTCGTCTTTAAATTTCACCACACCACAGATCATAACCCTGCTCCTCGCCCTGATGGCGCTGGTTGTGTCGGGGTTTGTGTCGGGCAGCGAGATAGCATTTTTCTCGGTCACCCCCTCCCAGCGCGAGGAGATAGAAGAAAGCACTCCCTCGGGTGAACGCATCATACGCATTCTCGACAAGCCGGAGCAGCTGCTGGCTACGATTCTGATAGCCAACAATCTGGTAAATGTAACCATCGTCATTCTCTGTAACTTTGCCCTCGGCCCGGTGTTTGAGGGCATGAGCGAGTTGTGGAGCTTCATTCTCCAGACGGTGTTGCTCACTTTCCTGATTTTGCTCTTCGGCGAAATTTTGCCCAAGCTCATGGCCAACAGCAACAACATCAAGTGGATCAACATGGCCTATGCGCCCCTCGGAGTGCTGATAACATTGCTTAAGCCCCTCTCGCGCCTGCTGGTGAAAAGCTCGGGCATTGTCAACCGCGTAGTCACCAAGCATGAGGAGGATCTCACCCCCGACGACCTCTCGAAAGCTCTCGAGATAACCGAAGTGGAGGCGCGCGACGACAAGCAGATGCTCGAAGGCATCCTGAAATTCGGCGACACCACCGCCGACCGCATCATGACCCCGCGCGTCGACATAACCGGCATAGAATATGAGGATGATTTCAACGAGGTGCTCAGGGTGGTGAGAGNGAGCGGNNATTCCCGCCTGCCGGTCTATGAAGGGAGNCAGGACNATATCAGGGGCATACTCTATTCGCGTGACCTGCTGCCATATATCGGCACCGACACCACGGGCTTTGATTGGCACACCCTGCTGCGCGAGGCCTACTATGTGCCCGAGTCGCGCATGATCGACGACCTGCTTGAGGATTTCCGCAGCCGACACATTCACCTCGCGGTGGTGGTCGACGAGTTTGGCGGCACCTGCGGCATAGTGACTCTCGAAGATGTGCTCGAAGAGATTATCGGCGACATCAACGACGAGTATGACGAAGAAGAACCCACCTACAAGCGTCTGGCTGACAACACATTTGTGTTTGAGGGAAAGACCGAGTTGGGCGAGTTTTTCGATATCACCTCGCTCAACGAGGAGGATTATGCCGAAGTGACCGAAGACTGCGAGACCCTTGCCGGCATGTTGCTCGCCATTAAGGGTGATTTCCCCAAAGAGAAGGAGAGCCTCGTCTATGGCCGCTGCCGCTTTCTGATTCTCGACATTCAGGGCCACAGAATTGCGAGCGTGAGGGTTAAGGTGATGGACGAAGTGCAAACCCCCTTACCCGCCCGTCAATGAACCTCCCCCTCCCACAGTTTGCTGCGATTTTGCTCTCGGCTCTGCTGGCATGGGGCTGTAAAAGCGGCTCTGCCACGGGCGATGACCATGCCGCCGTGCCCCTCCCTCCCGCCTATCCCCGCATAGAGACTTATGCTCCCCGCTATCAGCCCGCGGGGCAATCGGGGTTTGAGGCTAACGCCATGGCCGAAGCCACGGTTGAGCAAAAGGATAACGGCGTGGAATGGATCACATTGGCTTATAAACGGTTTGGCGCCACTCTCCATGTGAGCTACCACCCCGGCCTCACCCCCGGGAAAGCTGAAGAGATGTGGCTCAACCGCATTGACCGTATGCAGCTCAACTCGGGAGGGCGACAGTCGGAGATACTCACCGCCGACACCCCCGAGGGTTGGAACCTCTCTATCTTCATCACCCCGCAGGGCTCACCCACGCCGGTGCAGTTTGTAGCCACAGGTTTGCGTGGCGGTAAACCGGCCATCCTCACGGGGGGCGTAAACCTCGGAGTGACACCCGCCTCGGCCGACAGCATCAGCCCGGTGATAGAGATGTTTACCCGCGACATTATCCACGCCGTCAACGCCATGCCCCATGACTGATATACCCACCGGCATAGAGGGAGTTAGCCTCACCGTAGCCCCCATAGACCAGACTCCCGGCCTCACCCGCCGTCAGCGCGAAACCGCCGCCGTCGCCACCATCCTCCCCCACCTCATCACCCATCACTATAACCTAATACACACCCCTTCGGGAGCGCCGCGACTTGTCTATGCGGATGGACTCACCGCTCCATACATCTCAATAAGCCACAGCCGCGAGTTAGCCGCCGTGGCTCTGTCTACCAACCTCCCCATCGGCATCGACATTGAGAAACCACAGGAGCGACTCAGCCGCATCGCTCATAAATTTCTCGCGCCCGGCGAACAGGGCGGCGACCTCGACCACCTGCTCAAGCTCTGGACAGCCAAAGAAGCCGTCTTCAAAGCCGCCTCCCTCCCCGGCCTCCTCATCCCCAGCATCTCCGTCAACCCCTCCACCTCCACCGCCTCCATCCTCCCCACATCTATAAATAGCACCCCCACAGCCGCCCCCACCGGGGGCACCCCCCTCACCTTCACCCTCAAATGGCTCCCCCACGCCTCCCACCTCATCGCCCTCGCCCTCCCCACCAAATAACCCCACCAACACCCCCAATAAATCTCACCTCTGAAGCTAATATTAGATACGCAACCCGTGGTATATCTTTTATCACCAATCAAATACAATTCGTCAACAACTTGTTGACGATTTTCGTCAGCAAGTTGCTGACGATTTTCCTCACCAACTTGGTGAGGAATTAGAGGAAGTGGTGGTGGTCGAATGGTGGAGGTGATTTCAGCAAGGTCTTTTTAAAATTCTGTGTTAGTTGAACTTGTAATTCGGCAAGAGTCGTTGACGAAATTCGTCACCAAGTTGGTGACGAATTTGAAATGCCAATTGATTTTGGCCGTCTCCCATGATAAAATGTCGGGTTGAGCGCCAAATCCACATTAGTAAAAAATTAGAGCAGCCAAAAAATATTCACGCCAAGGCATAGCCCTAATCTCAGAAAAATCACTACTTTTGCATCTAAGTAACTAATATCTGAAAATGACCTCAGATGCCACCNGGATTTTTTNTTTTTTCGATATGGCAAAGAAAACANAATCATATTNACAGGTACAGGCANCCGATCAACTCGAACAACTTTTCAAANTCTANGNTAAAATNACCANGANATGAAAGGGTTTCTCAAAATAGCCGGAAATTATGCTGATTGGAATGTTTATAGAAAGTCAGTGATAATTTGCGACGTTACGGAGCTGTTTATTAACAGAGCTTTGCCGCGAGGTTCACGCACACAAGACCAAATGCGCCAAGCGGCTCGCTCTTGCAAACAAAATATCGTGGAGGGGTGTAGCGACAGCACTGTCTCGGCAGAGATCTGCATCAAACTTTTAGGTATTGCCCGAGGTTCGGTGAGGGAGTTGCTTGAAGATTATAGCGATTATCTCCGGCAAAATGATTTAGAGATTTGGGCGGCTGAGGACCCACGCACGATCTCTACCCGGCAGTACTGCATTAGAAATGATGACCCAAGAGATTTTGTAGCCAAATGCCGTGAACGCTCAAATGAGACAGTGGCCAATATAATGATTACTCAAATCCGCCAAATAGATGCAATGCTTGCCAAGGTATTAAAGAAATTAGAAGCGGAGTTTCTTGCCCAAGGCGGTATAAAGGAGGCTATGACAGCAGCCCGCAAGAAATACCGAGGTTATTAATCTTATTGATTATAAGCCTTATAAATCTTATAAAAAATTCACTCTCTTAGAAAAAAATATTGAAAGCGGAACAATCTGTGTATTAAGGTCAAACTGTTGCAGAAAATGCAACAGTCGGGGTGAGGGGTTGAAAAGCTTTAGTAAAAAAGATTAAATGTGGGGTGGGAAAGTTGGGAGGGTGTTGGTAGTTTGGCGGGGAATGATTATTTTTGCAGTCGCGTTTGTCCGNNCGGCCNCGCCNGANTGANCNCATCAACCCGAAGATTGAAGCAACTGACCGGCCTCGCCGGATTGACCTCATCAACCCGAAGANTNANNCACACCGANATGANCGCTGNCGGATTGGCCCATCCCCACGATGATTGAAGTAACCGACATATCACGCAGCTTTGCGCAGCTCAAGGTGCTTAAGGAGATAAATCTCACCGTTGAGCGCGGCGAGATTCTCTCGATAACCGGTCCCAGCGGAGCCGGCAAGACCACTCTGCTCCAGATCATCGGGTCGCTCGACCGCCCCGACAGCGGAAGCGTGAGATATGATTCGACCGACATCTTCACTCTCAACGACCGGAAGCTGTCGCGATTTCGCAATGCCAACATAGGGTTTGTGTTTCAGAGCCACCACCTTCTCCCCGAGTTTACGCTTGAGGAAAATGTGGCGATGCCCGCCCTCATCGGGGGCACGTCGCGAAGCGAGGCGCTGAGCGAGGCGCGCCGTCTGCTCGACTATCTCGGTTTGAGCGATAGGTGCTCCCACCGCCCTTCGCAGCTGAGCGGCGGAGAGTGCCAGCGTGGAGCTGTGGCCCGCGCGCTTATCAACAAGCCCGCCGTGGTGCTTGCCGACGAGCCTTCGGGCAGTCTCGACTCGCAGGGGCGGCAGAATCTCCACAAGCTGTTTTTTGATCTCCGCAGAGATTTCGGCCAGACATTCATAATCGTTACCCACGATGAAACCCTCGCCGCCATGGCCGACCGGCGCGTAGTGATGGCCGACGGCCGGATTAACCGCATCGACACNCTCCGCGCTCTCTAACAGGCGGCTAACATCAACCACTATCACGACACAATGAAACANTTACTNTCATTTCTNTCGATCGTTTCGCTGCTGATTGTTCTCGGTCTCAGNTCATGCAACAAGGANGATGACAACATTCAGACCCTCCCCACCTATATGGATATGGTGACCTATGCCGAGCAGAGCGGCGACAACGCGGTGTTTACCTTTCANGTTTCACAAAATGCTCCCCTCACCACCCTCGTCGCCCCGGTGACATTAAATCCCGATGTGGTGAAGCTCAACACCCGCCTAATCATCGGCTATAATGTGCCCGAGGGGGTGAAATATGGCGAAAGCACCACCATCGAGCTCAAAAGCGCCTCGCTGATTTATAACGACACCGTTGAAATCGNTCCGATAGCCGACTACCCCATGTGGGGTGTGGCCAACATCAATGTGCTGAAACTNTGGCTCACAGGCCCCTATCTCAANCTCGCCGCCTACACTCCCTCGGCAAGCTATAAGACTGAGGTTGTGATGATAGCCGACAAACCTACCCTCACCGACGACGTGGTGAAAATCTATGCCGTCTATAACAACAACAGCGCGTCGGGCGCTCCCCTCACCCGCGAATACTACGCCTCCTATAATCTCTCCGACCTCTTCGCCCTCGCTCCCGGAATGAAGAAACTCACCGTCTACTATCCCGGCGGCAAACATATCGACTTTGACATCAAGGCCGACCTCACCCCCGCCAACTGACTTCCCGCGACAATTAATTCACTAAAAATCAACATAACTCTAAAAACAACATAATCATGGAACCCAAGAAAAACGAACTGAAAATAGAACTCACCCCCGAAGTAGCTTCAGGCATCTATGCCAACCTCGCAGTGATCAGCCACTCACCCAACGAAATGTTTGTTGACTTCATCACCGTGGCCCCCAACATGCAGCAGGCCAGAGTGCAGAGCCGCATCATCATGACTCCCGAAAATGCCAAGAGCCTTCTCTTCGCCCTCCGCGACAACATCTCGAAATATGANAACNCCTTTGGCNAAATCACTCCCAAAACNCCCGTNCAGAACACCAACGACAAGGGCAACGGTTCTATCCCNAACCCCTTCATCAACGGCGGCAACGCCTGATAACCCTCCCGCGAGGCTTTAAAACAGNTTCTATCCCCATCCNCTTTTNTCAANCCCCCACNCACACGACCATGGACTCCAACCAGCTATTCATTTACAACTCTCTCACCCGTCGTAAAGAGCTTTTCAAACCCNTTCATCCCGGCAAAGTCGGCCTGTATGTCTGCGGCCCTACGGTCTATGGCGACGCTCATCTCGGCCACACACGCCCCGCAATCACCTTTGACGTGCTGTTGCGCTATCTCACATTTCTCGGCTATAAGGTGAGATATGTGAGAAACATCACCGATGTGGGCCACCTTGAGCATGATGCCGATGAGGGTGAGGATAAGATTGCCAAAAAAGCGCGCCTCGAGCAGCTTGAGCCGATGGAGGTGGTGCAGTATTACCTCAACCGCTACCACAAAAACATGGAGCAGCTCAATGTGCTGCCCCCCTCCATCGAGCCTCACGCCTCGGGCCACATCATTGAGCAGATCGAATATATCAAGAAGATTCTCGAAAGCGGATATGCCTACGAGAGCAACGGCTCGGTGTATTTCGATGTGCCCAAATATAACGCCGACCACAAATACGGCAAACTATCGGGCCGAAACATCGACGAGCTCCTCGCCACCACCCGAGCCCTCGACGGCCAGGAGGAGAAACACAATCCCGCCGACTTCGCCCTCTGGAAAAAAGCCGCTCCCGAACATATCATGCACTGGCCCTCACCCTGGAGCGAGGGATTTCCCGGCTGGCACCTCGAGTGCAGCACCATGGGCGAGAAATATCTCGGCACACCTTTCGACATCCACGGCGGAGGCATGGACCTCAAATTCCCCCACCACGAGTGTGAGATAGCCCAGTCGGTGGCCCACAACGGCCACGACTCGGTCAACTACTGGATGCACAACAACATGATCACCATCAACGGCCAGAAGATGGGCAAGTCGCTCGGCAACTTCATCACCCTCGACCAGATGTTTGAGGGCTCCCACCCCCTGCTCTCGCGTGCCTACTCACCCATGGAGATCAGATTCTTCATTCTCCAGGCTCACTATCGCGGCACCCTCGACTTCAGCGACGAGGCCCTGCAGGGCGCTCAGAAAGC
>WFLX010259372.1_pt1 | contig 19907 bp, 15 predicted proteins | sample 4967041 | NCBI WGS metagenome assembly WFLX01 (sample SAMN12857096, study PRJNA449069) | gut metagenome | isolation source: stool from male and female vole | host: Microtus ochrogaster | place: USA:Florida | collected 2017
AAGAGTATTTTCCCGAGATCGGTAAAATCAAGTACGAGGGTCCCTCGAGCTACAACCCCCTGGCCTACCGCTATTACGACGCAGAGCGCGTGGTTCTGGGCAAGAAGATGAAAGACTGGCTGCGCTTCGCCATGGCCTGGTGGCACACACTGTGTGCCGAGGGCGGCGACCAGTTCGGCGGCGGCACCAAGAAGTTCCCCTGGAACGAGGCCACGGACCCCGTGGAGCGCGCCAAGGCCAAGGCCGACGCTGGCTTCGAGATCATGGAGAAGCTGGGCATCGAGTTCTTCTGCTTCCACGACGTTGACCTGGTGGACGAAGGCTCGACCGTAGAGGAATACGAAGAGCGCATGAAGGCCATCGTGGCCTACCTGAAGGAGAAGATGGCCGCCACGGGCATCAAGAACCTGTGGGGCACGGCCAACGTGTTCAGCAACGCGCGCTACATGAACGGCGCCGCCACGAACCCCGACTTCGACGTGCTGGCCCGCGCCGCCGTTCAGGTGAAGAACGCCATCGACGCCACCATCGCCCTGGGCGGCGAGAACTACGTGTTCTGGGGCGGCCGCGAAGGCTACATGAGCCTGCTGAACACCGACCAGAAGCGCGAGAAGGAGCACCTGGCGCAGTTCCTGACGCTGGCCCGCGACTATGCCCGCGCCCACGGCTTCAAGGGCACCTTCCTGATCGAGCCCAAGCCCATGGAGCCCAGCAAGCACCAGTACGACGTCGACACCGAGACCGTGATCGGCTTCCTGAANGCCNACGGCCTNGACAAGGACTTCAAGGTGAACATCGAGGTGAACCACGCCACCCTGGCCGGCCACACCTTCGAGCACGAGCTGGCCGTGGCCGTCGACAACGACATGCTGGGCAGCATCGACGCCAACCGCGGCGACTACCAGAACGGCTGGGACACCGACCAGTTCCCCATCGACAACTACGAGCTGACGCAGGCCATGATGCAGATCATCCGCGGCGGCGGCTTCAAGACCGGCGGCACGAACTTCGACGCCAAGACCCGCCGCAACAGCACCGACCTTGAGGACATCTTCATCGCCCACATCGCCGGCATGGACGCCATGGCCCGCGCGCTGCTGAGCGCCGCCGACGTGCTGGAGAAATCGCCCTACAAGAAGATGCTGGCCGAGCGCTACGCCAGCTTCGACGGCGGCAAGGGCAAGGAATTCGAGGAAGGCAAGCTGTCGCTCACCGACCTCGTCGACTACGCCCGCACCGCCGGCGAGCCCAAGGCCACCTCGGGCAAGCAGGAGCTCTACGAGGCTATCGTGAACATGTACGCATAATCTCTACTGTCAAACACACCCCGGGGCCGCAGCCGCATGTGGCCGCGGCCCCGGGTTTCCTTTTTTTCTTTCTCCATGGAAAAAACCTGGCGGTGGTTCGGACCATCCGACCCCATCACTCTTGATATGCTGCGCCAGATAGGCGTGGAAGGCATCGTCACCGCACTTCACCATATACCGAACGGCGAGGTGTGGACACTCGACGAGGTCTTGAAAATGAAGAACTATATTGAAGATCATGGCCTGCGCTGGTCGGTGGTGGAGAGTCTGCCCGTGAGCGAGGCCATCAAATATGCCGGTCCGGAGCGCGACCGCCTTATAGAGAATTATAAGGAGAGCCTGGCCAACCTGGGACGCGCCGGCGTGCACACCGTGTGCTACAATTTCATGCCCGTGCTCGACTGGGCCCGCACCGACCTCGACTATCCCAACCCCGACGGCACGTCGAATCTATATTTCAACCGTGCCGAATTTGCCTATTTCGACTGCCACATCCTGGGCCGCGAGGGCGCCCGCGCCGACTACGACGCCGACACCCTCGAGCGCATGGACCGGATGGCCGAAACCATGACCGACGAGGGCCGCAAGCGCCTCGTGGACAATATCATCGTGAAGACCCAGGGCTTCGTGAACGGCAATATATCGGCCGACGAGCTGCGCNCTGTTGAAAAATTCAGGGAGCTNCTGGCTCNCTATGAGGGCGTGGACCGCGACGCGCTGCGCGCCAATATGAAATACTTCCTGGAGGCCATCATGCCGGTGTGCCGCGAGTGGGACATCAACATGTGCGTGCACCCCGACGATCCCCCGCTGCAGATTCTCGGGCTGCCACGCATCGTCACGTGCGACGAAGACATCGAGTGGTTTCTCCGAGCCGTGCCCGACCCGCACAACGGCCTCACCTTCTGCGCCGGCTCGCTGAGCGCCGGGGCCCACAACGACGTGCCTGCGCTGGCCCGCAAGTATGCCGGCCGCACGCATTTCGTGCATGCCCGCATCTGCAACGTGCTGCCCGGCGGCGACTTCCGCGAGGCTTCGCACCTCGACCCGCGCCTGATAGATGTGGTGCGCACCTTCGAGCGCGAGCGGCCGGACGTGCCCATGCGCGNGGACCACGCTCCGCNCATGCTGNGNGATGAAAAGATGGGCTACAATGCCGGCTACTCCTTCNACGGCCGCATGCTCGCCCTGGGAATGGTGGGAGGAATCATGGCCACTGTTAATACTGAAAATACTCTTTAGAATATGCACAAGCTTTTCGATATCAAGGACAATGTGACGGTGATCACCGGCGGAACCGGTGTGCTGGGCCGCACTATCGCGCGCTATCTCGCCCACGAGGGCGCAAAGGTGATAATCATGGGCCGCAAGGAGCAGGTGGGCCGCGAAATCGTGGAATCGGTGATGGCCGAAAAACCCGCAGGCAGCATCGAATTCATGCAGACCGACGTGATGGACCGCGGCCTGCTCGAGAGCAACCTCGCCGCCATCATGGAGCGCTACGGCCGCGTCGACACGCTGCTCAACGCCGCCGGCGGCAACCAGAAAGGCGCCACCATCGCCCCGGACCAGAATTTCTTCGACCTCGACCCCGAACAGTTCCAGAAAGTGCTGTCGCTCAACCTCACGGGCACGGTGATACCCACCCAGGTGTTCCTCAAGCCCATGGTGGAGCAAGGCCACGGCTCGATCATCAACTTCTCGTCGATGGCGGCTTTCCGCCCCATGACCCGCGTGTGCGGCTACGCCGCCGCCAAGGCCGGCATCAGCAACTTCACGGCCTATATGGCCACGGAGTGCGCCAAGAAATTCGGCGAGGGCATCCGCGTGAACGCCATCGCCCCCGGCTTCTTCATCACCGAGCAGAACCGTTCGCTGCTCACCAATCCCGACGGCTCCTTCACGGAGCGCGGCCGCGACGTGATTCGCCAGACGCCCTTCGGGCGCATGGGCGAGCCCGACGAGCTGTGCGGAACCATCCACTATCTCATGAGCGAGGCCTCGAAGTTTGTCACCGGCACGGTGGCCGTGGTGGACGGCGGCTTCAACGCCTTTGCAATGTGATGCCATGAAAGAGTTCATGGGCAGCGATTTCATGCTGCAATCACCCACGGCACGCGAGCTGTATCACAACCACGCCGAGCATCTGCCCATCATCGACTACCACTGCCACCTCGACCCGGCCGTGATAGCCGCCGACAAGCCTTTCAGCTCCATCACGGAGCTGTGGCTGGCCGGCGACCACTACAAGTGGCGCGCACTGCGTGCCAATGGCGTGGCCGAGCGCTACATCACGGGCAAGGACACCACGGCGTGGGAAAAATTCGAGAAATGGGCCGAAACCGTGCCCTTCACTTTCCGCAACCCGCTCTACCACTGGACGCACCTGGAGCTGCGCTCGGCCTTCGGCATCGACGAGCTGCTCAACCCCGAGAGCGCCCGGCGCATCTTCGACGAGTGCAACGCGCGGCTGGCTTCCGACCCGTCGCTCACGCCCCGCGGCCTGATGAGGCACTACGGCGTGGAACTGGTGTGCACCACCGACGACCCCGCCGACAGCCTCGAGCACCACAAGGCCATCCGCGAAAGCGGTTTTGAGATTCGAGTGCTCCCCACCTGGCGCCCGGACAAGGCCATGGACATAGACAAGCCCGAGCAGTTCCGCGCCTACATGAAGCGCTTAGCGCAGGCCGCAGGCCGCGAGATACGCACTTTCGGCGACCTGAAGGACGCGCTGCAGAGCCGCCACGACTTTTTCGAGGCTGCAGGCTGCCGCCTGAGCGACCACGGCCTCGAGGAATTCTATGCCGACGACTACGACGCCGCCGACATCGAGCGCATCTTCGCACGCGCCCTGGCCGGCGAGGAACTGAGCGACGCCGAAGTGCGCCGCTTCAAGAGCTGCATGCTGCAGCTTTTCGGCGAGATGGACCACGCCTCGGACTGGACGCAGCAGTTCCACTACGGCACCATCCGAAACAGCAACTCGCGCATGATGAAGGCCGTGGGCCCCGACACGGGCTTCGACAGCATCGGCGAGTTTGCCACGGCATCGTCCTGCGCCCGCTTCCTCGACAGGCTCGACAGCCGCGGCGCCCTGGCACGCACCATCCTTTACAACCTCAACCCCACGGCCAACGAGGTGATGGCCACCATGATAGGCAACTTCCAGGACGGCGAGACCCCCGGCAAGATGCAGCTGGGCTCGGGCTGGTGGTTCAACGACCAGACCGACGGCATGCGCCGCCAGATGAACGCCCTGTCGCAGCTGGGACTGCTCAGCCGCTTCGTGGGCATGCTCACCGACTCGCGCTCGTTCCTGTCCTATCCGCGCCACGAATATTTCCGCCGCACGCTGTGCGACCTCGTGGGCGCCGACGTCGAGGCCGGCCTCATTCCCTACACCGGCTATGAGCGCGAGCGCCTCCAGCGCATGATTGAGGATATATGCTACTACAACGCAAAAAACTACTTTAAATTCTGATGACCGCCACCACACAACGTCCCACCAACTGGCGCTGGGCTATCTGTACACTCCTGTTTTTCGCCACCACTGTGAACTATCTCGACCGCCAGGTGCTGTCGCTCACGTGGAAAGACTTCATCGCGCCCGAGTTTCACTGGACCGACGGCGACTACGGCGAAATCACCGGTTTCTTCTCGCTGTTCTATGCCGCCGTGAGTCTCTTCGCCGGCAAGTTCATCGACTGGGCCGGAGCCCGCAAGGGATATGTGTGGGCCATCTTCGTGTGGTCGCTCGCGGCGTGTCTCCACGCGGCGTGCGGCTGGGCCACGATGCACATCGCCGGCGTGGAATCGGTGCAGGCTCTCTACGCCATCAAGCAGGGCACGGCCGCCGCGCTGGCTGTGGCATCGGTGAGCGTGTGGCTCTTCCTGGGCTGCCGCGCGCTGCTGGCCCTGGGCGAGTCGGGCAACTTCCCGGCAGCCATCAAGGTCACGGCCATGTATTTCCCCAAGAAAGACCGCGCCTTCGCCACGGCGCTGTTCAACAGCGGCGCCAGCGTGGGAGCATTGGTGGCTCCCCTGTCCATCCCACCGCTGGCCCACTGGCTTGGCTGGGAGATGGCTTTCGTGATAATCGGCGCCCTGGGCTTCGTGTGGATGGGATTCTGGCTACGCATGTACCGCGCGCCTGAAAACTCCACGCATGTCAACGCCGCCGAGCTCGCCTACATCCGCCAGGACGAGAAAGGCGAGAGCGAGGCGCAGATCCAGGCCGAGGAACACGACACAATTCCATTCTGGCGCTGCTTCACCTTCCGCCAGACCTGGGCTTTCATCACCGGCAAGGCGCTGACCGACGGCGTGTGGTGGTTCTTCCTGTTCTGGACCCCGGCCTATTTCTCGGACCAGTACGGCTACGCGTCCTACACCCCCATGGGTCAGGCGCTCATTTTCACGCTCTACTTCATAGTCACTGTGGTGTCGGTGTTCGGCGGCTATCTGCCCCGCATCTTCGTCGACCGCCTGGGCATGAACCCCTATGCCGGCCGTATGCGCGCCATGCTCATCTTCGCGTTCCTGCCTGTGCTGGCCCTTTTCGCCCAGCCTCTCGGAGTGTATTCGGCATGGTGGCCCGCCATCATCATAGGTCTTGCCTGCGCCGGCCACCAGGCCTGGAGCGCCAACCTTTACTCCACCATCGGCGACATGTTCCCCACCAGCACCGTGGCCTCCATCGTGGGCATCGGCACCATGGCCGGCGGCATAGGCTCCTATGCCATCAACAAGGGCAGCGGCGTGTTCTTCGACTACGCAGCATCGCGCGGCGAGGCCTTCAGCGTGCTGGGCTTCCACGGCAAGCCTGCCGGCTACATGACCATCTTCTGCATCTGCGCCGTGAGCTACCTCGTGGCCTGGTGTATCATGAAGCTGCTCGTGCCCCGCTACAAGAAAATCGAGCTGCCCGCATAGCACCCCGGCCGCTAAAGCGAGCGTAAACCTCGCGCAGAGACGATATTATTAATCTGAAAACCAGATAATAATCCGNGTCTCCGACGCTCTGCATCATTGGCACACNTCCGTTTATAAAATCCTTCTGCGCCCCTGNGNGATCATTGCCTCAATACAATGATACGCTCNGCTTATCGGATATCGTCTTCCGTGATTTCAATCAGGGCGTTTTCGGAGAGGGAAGACAGGGANGAGGCAAGGCGCTTGGCCTGTTTCTCGAGTGTCTTTTCAAAGAAGTTGCGCACGAANCGCGCNTTGCCGAAGTTCTTGTCTTTGCCGGCGACTGCCTTTTCCATCTTCTCTCCGAGCGCCAGNCGGGCCCCCGGAGTCATGCGGTAGTCGTATTTGGCCAGGTTGTATTCAAAGATTGAGATCAGTTCATCGGCCGTGTAGTCCTCGAAATGGATGTAGCGGTTGAATCGCGACTGCAGGCCGGGATTGGAGTCGATGAACTGCTTCATCTCCTCGGAATATCCGGCAAGAATCACCACCAGGCGGTCGCGATTGTCCTCCATCCTTTTCAGAAGGGTGGCTATGGCTTCAAGGCCGAAATCATTCGCCCCGCCGTTCTGGACGAGGGAATAGGCTTCGTCGATAAACAGCACTCCGTCGAGAGCGGAATCGATTATCTTGTTGGTTTTCACCGCCGTCTGGCCCACATATTCAGCCACGAGCCCCGAGCGGTCGGTCTCGACAAGATGCCCCTTGCTGAGGATGCCCAGCTGCTTGTAGATCTGTGCCACCAGGCGCGCAACGGTGGTTTTTCCCGTGCCCGGGTTGCCCGTGAACACGCAGTGGTAGGAAATATCCGGGGCGTTCAGGCCTTTCGCCGCGCGCATCTTCTGAATCTTCACGAGATTGTACACGCTGGAAACCTCCGCCTTCACGCCCGATAGTCCTATCATATCCTCCAGCTCTTTCAACGGATTGGATATTTCCTTACCTTTTGGGGACGCAGCAGTTTCCGCGTTTGAGGCTGGAACTTCTTCGATTGTCTCGATGGTGCAAGTTCCTGTGCTCAACAATTCTTCAAGTGCGTGGCTGTCTATGAGAACTTTGCGAGGTTTTCCGGATTGAGCCGATCCTACAATGCCTAAAGACTCGAGTTGGTCAATGATTTTGCCGGCACGGCTATATCCAATGTTAAAGTGTCGCTGAATAGCGGAACATGAAAATTGGTGAATTGATACCGCAAAACGCGCAGCCTGCTCAAAAAGAGGGTCCAAGTCTGGTGGGAGCGTGATGTTTTTGGAAGTGGTCCTGTACGTGGTAGTCCGGGTGGCTCCGTTTTGAGTGAAAGAAAGTATGTTTGTTAGCCATCGTTGCTCAGTATCAGAGAGAGCGCCATCGGCTTTTGCAATTAGCAACGCATAGCGATGCAGCAAAACAGCCCATTTGTTGATGGTCTCCTCATCGACGCCTTCATGCCGGAACAACTCAATCAGAAAGAACTTTTCTGGATCAAGATCCAACTGTATGTTTTTCTTGAACACATTGTAGGCGCTATTGAGTGCGTCACGGCCTTTCGCAGAACGCATTATGGATTTATTACACCATGCAGGATTATCGGGCATCATTATGCGAGAGAGAATTATCCCAAGAGCAAGTCCTTCTTCGGTGTTCATGTCGGCCTTATGACCCAAACCTTCGAAACACTTGATTAAATCGGCTGCGGCAACGCATGCCAATCGGGGGTCCACCTCATGCCCTCCAATGGAAAGAGTGCGGGCTTTATCCAGTTGCTTTTGATTGTCAAAGGCGTCCAGGACTTGTCGGTCATTTGACATATCCACCAAACACTTGAATAGCTTGTCCGATGCCAGGATTATATCATCCAAAGAGTATGTGACGTCTTGATGGGATGATGTTGTGCCAGCATCTTTATTTACTGGATTTTTAGATTCAATCGTATTTGCGAAGCGATTGAAATTCGAGCAGAATGCATTGGCCAAAACTGCATTACTGATTTGGAAGTTTACGCTTCCATGATTTCGGACTGAAATAGATATAATACCATATTTCAATACCGGTATGGACGGATTGTTGGCATACCTCCTATCGGGCCCACCATTTTTGTTGACGTAGCGCCATGTGCTACCAATTATTTCTGCATCTGATGGGTAGCTGCCCGATTCTTGAAAGTTCGTGGTTGTATAGGCAACCAGAATTGAGGAATAGTCGATTATTTCAAATTGGCTAGGTGACTGGGAAAGGATAGCGAACTCAGGGTAGAGATAGAGAATATGCGACCCGAAAGGAATAGCAGGCACATCATATTTTGATTTGATGTAGTTGAAAACACCCACTCCCAGAGTTGTTTCCTTGCGATCAATTAGGGAAAGCGCCGATGCTTTACGCTCTGTNTTTTGAATACGAGAGGTCTCGATCCNTATTTTGTGANATGTTNAGAGCTGTTCAANGGNTTGACAGACATTCTCGTAAAGAGCAAGAACTTTTGTGGGGACAGATGAATCCACGTTGTATTCCGTGGCAGATAGCTTTGTTTTCAAAGCCTCCAAATCAGCATTATGCGATGTGATGAGGTCTGCGTTTTTCTGCGGCCTCTTTTTCAGAGATTCGAGAATCAGCTCTTCATCCTCTATAGCATCAATAGTCTCCACTGTTGCAATGAAGTTGGCCAAAATTCTCTTTTTACGTTCATCGGTAGACAATGCGAGTGCCCCCTTTGCATCTGCTATGAAAGATGGGCTGTTANTGGATGCTGATTTACCATAATACTTTTTTCGATTGGAGAAGTTTGCCCATGTGCCTGCAGCAAAAACGAATGTACCTATAAGTCCTATTGGAGCCAAANCCAGGCAAGTGATTGCCGCTATCGCACATAGAATACCCGTAAATGTATATGTTCCTTTTGAATGTATTTGAGGGGTAGATGGTGTGGAGTAGTGTACACGCGGAGTGGCAGGCCCCCCTATACGTTGTCTGCTATAGAATCCTGTGCCGGGAATGCCTGTGTTTAGATATGTTCCATTGTTTCCAAAAGTCATGCTTGCTCCTCGGACGCCCACGGAAGTACTGATTCCGTTTTTTGAGATGTTCATATAAACGCCGGGAGCGACTTTTACACGTTTTCTATAACGCCAAGCCATATAATGATAGATGGATTAAGATTTGTTTAAATTGTTTTTTTCAATTGCTTTCAGGTAGCTTGCAGTGATCACTCCCGAAGGCAGCGCTATAATTGCAACGCCTACGAGAGATGACAACATGCTTATTACTTTTCCGACATCGTTATGCGGGTACACATCTCCATAACCGACCGTTGTCAGANCAGAGNNTGCCCAATACAGAGCATCAAAGAAGTTATCAAACTTCTCATCAACACTGAACATTAACAATGCCGTCAGTAATATATAAAAGATGGCAAGAGTCAAAACCGATAGAAGGATTGAACGTTGTTCGCGTAGAACCTGAAGTAATACGCCCAATTCCTTAGAATAACGTCCAAATTTAAGAAGCCTGAAGATTTTGACAAGACGCGTTACGCGGAAGAGATGAAAAGACTCGTTTATAATTGAGAATGTGGGCAATATCGAAAGCAAATCAATAATTGCCATCGGGGTAAGTGGATACAGCACGTAACTCAGCCATCCTTTTCTAATTTTATAATCGGNAGTCAACCACCTGAATGCATAGTCAAGTATGAACAAGCTTACGNAAACGTATTCAAGCCNGGCAAAAAATGGNGTGTAATTTCTGAATGCAAGGGGTACAAGGCTCAAGACAATGGCCACAAGTTGAAAATAGTCATAGATGCGACTGTCCCGTGAACTATTATTGTCGTGAGGCGTGACAANCAAATAAATATGGNGGCGTNGCTTCTCCATTTTTAAATTATAAAGCCTCGAATTGCGGGCTGGCATAGAGCATCTGTTTGGTTTCTTCGAGTTCCTCTTTGAAATAGGGGTTCTTTACAGCTGTTTCGTCCACAAGGTCGACATCTCTGCCAAAAAGTGATTTCAAAGCATGGTATAAATCGAAAAAGTTGTCGGCATAGTTNNTGNGNTCATNTCTCGGAATTGAAGTTCACAAGAATATCCACATCGCTGTTTTCGTTGAATCGTGATGTTAGGATAGACCCGAAAGCATAGAGCTTACTCACCTTATACTTTCGGCATAAGGCAGCCAGTTTCTGCAAGTTGTCGTTAATGAGGTGCATGGGTTTTGCGGGTATTCTAATTGCAAAGTTAATATTTTTATGCGAATAAGCGCATTAAAAAGTCAGTTGATTGTGGGTTGCGGCGTATGGCGCTGCGCCATCCTGGTTGCAACTATGGGGTGGCCGCTTTGAAGAGCGGCCACCCCATAGTGTTCNGCGCTGANCGCTGGTTNTCAGNNNCTTATANNTTTCTCTNNGCCTCNGNGCGATGGTTTTCAGACNCGAGGTGGNGAGGGNGNGGNTATTTGAGGGTGGCGATNGTGGCGAGGGCCTCGCGGCAGCGGGCGGTGATGTAGNCGGTGTCGCCGGCTGCGATGCGGTCTTTGGGGAAGAGCTTGGAGCCCATGCCCACGCAGAAGGCNCCGGCGCTGAACCACGCCTGCAGGTTTTCGGGCGTGGGCTCTACGCCGCCGGTGACCATGATTTTGCTCCAGGGCATGGGTGCGAGGAGTCCTTTAACGAATTTGGGGCCGAGCACGTCGCCGGGGAATACCTTGCACAGGTCGCAGCCGGCTTCCTGGGCGAAGCCCACTTCCGACACGCTTCCGCAGCCGGGGGTGTAGGGCACGCCGCGGCGGTTGCACACGCGGGCCACCTCGGGGTTGAACAGCGGGCCNACCACGAAGCAGGCTCCGAGCTGCATGTAGAGGGCGGCAGTGGCGGGGTCNACCACGCTGCCCACGCCCACGGCCATGTCGGGGCATTCGNNGGCNGCGTATTTCACAACTGCGGCAAACACCTCGTGGGCGAAGTCGCCGCGGTTTGTAAACTCAAAGGCGCGCACGCCGCCTTCNTAGCAGGCTTTGAGCACCATGCACGCAGTAGCGGCGTCGGAGTGGTAGAACACGGGCACCATGGGCGCCGCAGCTATCTTGGCCATAACGGCCATCTTATCGAATCTTGCCATAGGGGGTGGGGGATTAACGTTGCACACGACCGTTGGCCGAGCCGCCGGCCAGGGCGGCTACTTCGGCGGCGGTCACGAGATTGAAGTCGCCGGGGATGGTCTGCTTCAGGGCGGATGCCGCCACGGCAAATTCCAGGGCGCTGCCCTGGTCGGGCATCGTTAGCAGGCCGTGGATGAGACCGCCGGAGAAAGCGTCGCCGCCGCCCACGCGGTCGATGATGGGGTTGATGTCGNAGCGCTTCGACTCGTAGAACTCCTTGCCGTCGAATATCATGGCCTTCCAGCCGTTNTGGGTGGCCGAGAAGCTTTCGCGCAGGGTGGAGGCNACGTAGCGGAAGCCGAACTCGGCGGCCATGGCGCGGAANATGCCTTTATAGCCTNCGGCGCCGGTGTCGCCGCTNTCCACGTCGGCATCGGGCTTGAAGCCCAGGCACAGCTCGGNNTCCTCTTCATTGCCTATGCACACATCCACGTATTTNATGAGCGGACGCATGATGCTCTGCGCCTTTTCGCTGGTCCACAGCTTTTTGCGGAAATTAAGGTCGACGCTCACCGTGACACCGTGGCGCTTGGCGGCCTNGCAAGNCAGGCNGGTTAGCTCGGCGGCCTTGTCGCTTATGGCCGGCGTGATGCCGCTCCAGTGAAACCAGTCGGCTCCCTCCATGATGGCGTCGAAGTCGNAGTCGGCCGGCATGNCCTCGGCTATGGCGGAGCCTNCGCGGTCGTAGATCACCTTGGAGGGGCGCATCGACGCACCAGNCTCGCAATAGTATATGCCCACGCGCGCGCCTCCGCGGGCGATGTGGCAGGTGTCCACGCCGTAGCGCCTGANGGCGTTGACGGCGGCCTGTCCTATCTCGTGGGCCGGGAGCTTTGTCACGAAGCAGGCATGATGGCCATAGTTGGCGCAGCTCACGGCCACGTTGGCCTCGCCGCCGCCCCATATCACGTCGAAGTTGTCGACCTGCACGAAGCGCGAGCATCCGGCAGGCGAGAGGCGAAGCATTATTTCGCCGAGGGTTATGATCTTGCTCATCTGTGAAAGTTTTTGTGGTACAAAATTAAGCAATTTCTACGACCTGATGATACAAAGGTAGCATAAAACGGGGCCGATGTTACATAGGCGACATAAAATAGATACATATGTTACGGAAAGATTGCCGTGAAATTACTAATTTTGAATCAAAATTATTATCACATCATGAAAAACCTGAAATCACTACTCATCGTATCTCTCGCCGCGGCGGCCATGGCGTCGTGCAACGGCGGCGAAAAGACAGCGCGGCTCACGGCCTCCGGCCTCGACCCCGAGCGCTTCNTNGNCNAGNTGGACGGCNNGCCCACCGCNNTCTACACNCTCTCGAATGAAGCCGGCATGGAAGCATGCATCACCAACTACGGCGGCCGCATCGTGTCGCTCATGGTGCCGGACAGCGCCGGCACGCTGCGCGATGTGGTGCTGGGCTTCGACAGCATCCAGGCCTACTTCCCCGAGAACAACCAGACCGACTTCTGCGCCGCCATAGGCCGCTATGCCAACCGCATAGGCCAAGGTCGCCTCGTGATAGACGGCGACACCATCCAGCTGCCCCGCAACAACTTCGGCCACTGCCTGCACGGCGGCCCCACCGGCTGGCAGTATCAGGTGTATGAGGCCGAGCAGCCCAACGACAGCACTCTCGTGCTGACCATGCACTCGCCCGACGGCGACAACAACTTCCCCGGCAACGTGACGGCCACCGTGACCTATACGCTCAAGGCCGACAACAGCCTGGACATAGCCTACGAGGCCACGACCGANGCCCCCACGGTGATAAACATGACCAANCATGCCTATTTCTGCCTCTCGGGCGACCCGGAGGCTACCGTGGCCGATGAGGTGCTGCAGATCAACGCNGCGGCGTTCACCCCNGTTGACTCCACGTTCATGACCACNGGCGAGATTGCCCCCGTGGCCGGCACGCCCATGGATTTCACCGCNCCCAAGGNCGTGGGCACCCANCTCAAGGCATTCGACTATGAGCAGGTGAAGAACGGCAACGGCTTCGACCACAACTGGGTGCTGGACNCCGCCGGCGACATCACCCNGCCCGCCGCCGTGCTCACGTCGCCCGCCACCGGTATCACCCTGACGGTGTACACCGACGAGCCCGGAATACAATTCTACAGCGGCAACTTCCTGGATGGCACCATCACCGGCAAGGGCGGCAAGAAATATGTGCAGCACGCCGGCATGTGCCTCGAAACACAGCACTATCCCGACTCGCCCAACAAGCCCGAGTGGCCCTCGACCATGCTGCGCCCCGGCGAGAAGTACAGCTCGCACACCATCTTCGCATTCTCAAACTAAAATTCAACGACACATAAATGGCATTACTCGACTGGATTGTCATCGCCCTGTTCTTTGTTGCCCTGGTGGGCATCATCGTGTGGGTGATGCGCCAAAAACAGAACAACGCCGCCGACTACTTCCTGGGCGGTAAGGACGCCACATGGATTGCCATAGGCGCCTCCATCTTCGCTTCAAACATCGGTTCAGAGCACCTTATAGGCCTGGCAGGCTCGGGTGCCTCGAGCGGCATGGCCATGGCCCACTGGGAAATCCAGGGCTGGATGATCCTCATCCTGGGCTGGGTGTTCGTGCCTTTCTATTCGCGCTCCATGGTCTATACCATGCCTGAGTTCCTGGAGAAGCGCTTCAACCCGCAGTCGCGCACCATCCTGGCCACCATCTCGCTCATCAGCTACGTGCTCACGAAGGTGGCCGTGACGGTCTACGCCGGCGGCCTGGTGTTCCAGCAGGTGTTCGGCATCGACGAGCTCTGGGGCATCGACTTCTTCTGGATCGCGGCCATCGGNCTGGTGCTCATCACGGCGCTCTACACCGTGTTCGGCGGCATGAAATCAGTGCTCTACACCTCGGTGCTCCAGACTCCCATACTGCTGCTGGGCTCGCTCATCATCCTGGTGCTGGGCCTCAAGGAACTGGGCGGCTGGGACGAAATGATGCGCATCTGCTCGGCCGTGAAGGTGAACGAGTACGGCGACACCATGACGAACCTCATCCGCAGCAATTCCGATGCNCAGTATCCCTGGCTGGGCGCCCTCGTGGGCTCGGCCGTGATAGGCTTCTGGTACTGGTGTACCGACCAGTTCATCGTGCAGCGCGTGCTCTCCGGCAAGGACGAGCGTGAAGCCCGCCGCGGCACCATCTTCGGCGCCTATCTGAAGCTGCTTCCCGTGTTCCTGTTCCTCATTCCCGGCATGATCGCCTTCGCCCTGCATCAGCAGCTGGGCGACTTCCTGCCCATGACCGCCGCCGGCCTGCCCAACTCCGACGCAGCCTTCCCCACGCTCGTGGCCAAGCTGCTGCCCGCCGGCGTGAAGGGCCTGATTGTGTGCGGNATCCTCGCCGCCCTGATGAGCTCGCTGGCGTCGCTGTTCAACTCGTCGGCNGCTCTGTTCACCATCGACTTCTACCAGCGTTTCCGCCCCAACACCGCGCCCCACAAGCTGGTGCGCATCGGCCAGGCAGCCACGGTGGTNATCGTGGTGCTGGGCATCCTGTGGATTCCCGTGATGCGCTCGGTGGGCGATGTGCTCTACCTCTATCTCCAGGACGTGCAGAGCGTGCTGGCTCCCGGCATCGCCGCCGCGTTCCTCGTGGGCATCCTGTGGAAGCGNGCNACGGCCCAGGGCGGTATGTGGGCCCTNATCTCGGGCCTCGTCATTGGTCTGTGCCGTCTGGGNGCCAAGGTCTTCTACAGCAACGCCGACGCAGCGGCCGACGGCGGGCTGTTCAAGTATCTGTTCTTCGACGTGAACTGGCTGTTCTTCTGCGGCTGGATGCTGGTGTTCTGCCTGCTGGTGGCCGTTGTCGTGAGTCTGTGCACGAAGGCCCCCTCGGCCGAGAAGATCCAGGGCCTGGTGTTCGGCACCTCCACGGCCGAGCAGCGTGCCGTCACCCGCGCCAGCTGGGACAAGTGGGATGTGATTCACACCTGCATAATCCTGGGCATCACCGCAGCTTTCTATTATTATTTCTGGTAATAAGTAAGTTTCAACAATTAGCTTATATCAATCTTCGAGTTGATATTGCAATCTTCAAACTTACTCATCAGTCATTATGGAACCCCATAACTCATTCTTCGCAAGTGTGAATCTTGCGAATGCCAATCTCGAATCTTAATATAAACTAATTATCGAAACTTACTTACCATGCTTGAAGAACTTAAAGAAAAGGTATTCCGGGCCAATCTCGACCTCGTGCGCCACGGCCTGGTGATATTCACCTGGGGCAACGTCTCCGGCATCGACCGCGAGCGCGGCCTGGTGGTGATCAAGCCCAGCGGCGTCGACTACGACGCCATGAAGGCAGAAGATATGGTGGTGGTGGAGCTCGCCACCGGCAAGGTGGTGGAGGGCTCGCTGCGCCCCAGCAGCGACACGCCCACCCATCTGGCCATCTACCGTGCGTTTCCCGGCGTGGGCGGCGTGGTGCACACCCATTCCACCTACGCCACGGCGTGGGCGCAGGCCGGCCTGGACCTGCCCAGCCTGGGCACCACCCATGCCGACTATTTCCACGACGCCATTCCCTGCACCCCGGACATGACTGCCGAGGAGGTGCACGGCGACTATGAGCTCGAGACCGGCCACGTGATAGTGCGCCGCTTCGAGGGGCTCGACCCCATGCACACGCCGGGCGTGCTCGTGAAGAACCACGGCCCCTTTGCCTGGGGCACGTCGCCGGCCGATGCCGTGCACAACGCCGTGGTGATGGAACAGGTGGCCAAGATGGCCTATGTGGCGCGGATGCTCAACCCCTCGCTCACGATGAACCCCCTGCTGGTGGAGAAGCACTTCTCGCGCAAGCACGGTCCGGGGGCCTACTACGGACAAAAATAATCAATCACTCATTAGACATATATAAACATTAGACATATATAAAGATGTACAGCAATTACGAAATATGGTGGATCACCGGCGCCCAGCTGCTCTACGGCGGCGATGCCGTGGTGAAAGTGGACGCGCACTCGCGCGAGATGGTCGACGGCCTCAACGCCTCCGGCAACCTGCCCGTCAAGGTGGTGTACAAGGGCACGGCCAACTCCTCTGAGGAAGTCGAGACCCTGATGAAGGCCGCCAACAACGACCCGCACTGCGCCGGCATCATCACCTGGATGCACACGTTCTCGCCTGCCAAGATGTGGATACACGGCCTGAAGATTCTGGCCAAGCCCCTGCTGCATTTCCACACGCAGTTCAACGCCGAAATACCCTGGGACACCATGGACATGGACTTCATGAACCTGAACCAGAGCGCCCACGGCGACCGCGAGTTCGGTCACATCTGCGCCCGGATGCGTGTGCGCCGCAAGGTGGTGACCGGCTACTGGAAGGACGCCGCCACGCAGGAGCGCATAGCCGTGTGGCAGCGTGTGTGCGTGGGCTGGGCCGACTCCCAGGACATGCGCATCCTGCGCTTCGGCGACCAGATGAACAACGTGGCCGTGACCGACGGCGACAAGGTGGAGGCCGAAATTCGCATGGGCTACCACGTGGACTACATGCCCTTCAGCTCGCTGATGCCCTATTTCGACGCCGTGAAGGACGCCGATGTGGACGCTCTCGTGGAGGAATACTTCCGTCTCTACGCCCACGACGCCGCTCTTGAAGACAAGGCCGGCGACGCCTACCGCAAGGTGTGGAACTCGGCCAAGGCCGAGCTGACCCTGCGCGCCGTGCTCAAGGACAAGGGCGCCAAGGGCTTCACCACCAACTTCGACGACCTGGGCGACGTGAACGTCGACGCCACCGGCCGCGGTTTCGACCAGATTCCCGGCCTGGCATCGCAGCGCCTCATGGCCGAGGGCTACGGCTTCGGCGCCGAGGGCGACTGGAAGAGCGCCGCGCTCTACCGCACGCTGTGGGTGATGACCCGCGGCATGAAGGGCGGTTGCTCCTTCCTGGAAGACTACACCCTGAACTTCGAGGCCGGCGGCCGCAGCTCCATCCTGCAGGCCCACATGCTCGAGGTGTGCCCCCTCATAGCCGAGGAGCGTCCCCGCCTGGAGGTGCACTTCCTGGGCATAGGCATCCGCAAGACGCCCACGGCTCGCCTGGTGTTCACCTCGCGCCCCGGCGCCGGCGTCACCGCCACCGTGGTGGACATGGGCAACCGTTTCCGCCTCATTGTCAACGACGTTGAGTGCATCAAGAGCAAGCCTCTGCCCAAGCTGCCCGTGGCTTCGGCCCTGTGGGTGCCCATGCCCGACTTCGAGACGGGCGCCACTGCCTGGATTCTGGCCGGCGGCACGCACCACTCCTGCTTCAGCTACGACGTGACCCCGGAATTCTGGGAGGACTACGCCGAGATTGCCGGCATCGAGATGGTGCACATCGACCGCAACACCACCATCGAGGGCTTCCGCAACGCCCTGCGCATGGGCGAGGTGTACTACATGCTCAACCGCTCGCTCTATCTCTGAGGCCATGGACGCTCGCAAGACTATTGCCGAGGGGCGCGCGGTGCTGGGCATTGAGTTCGGCTCCACGCGCATCAAGGCGGTGCTCACCGATGAGCACCACCGCCCCATAGCCCAGGGCGCGCACGAGTGGGAAAACCGCCTCGAAGGCGGCCTGTGGACCTACAGCACCGAGGCCATCCTGGCCGGTATGCAGGACTGCTACGGTCGCCTGCGCGAGGCCGTGATGCGCGACTATGGCGTTGAGATAGAGAATCTTGCCGCCATAGGCATCAGTGCCATGATGCACGGCTACATGCCCTTCGACGCCGACGGCCGCCTGCTGGTGCCCTTCCGCACATGGCGCAACACCAACACCGGCCGCGCCGCCGCCATCCTGAGCAAGCTGTTCAACTACAACATACCGCTGCGCTGGAGCATCTCGCATCTGTATCAGGCCATCCTCGACGACGAGGAGCACGTGGCCCGCATCGACTTCCTGACCACGCTGGCGGGCTACGTACACCGCCTGCTCACGGGCCGTCGCGTGCTGGGCGTGGGCGATGCATCGGGTATGCTGCCCGTCGACCCCGCCACGTGCAGCTACGATGCCTCCATGGTCAAGGCCTTCGACGAGCTTGTGGCTCCCAAGGGCTATCCCTGGAAGCTGGCCGACATCCTGCCCGAGTCGCTTCCCGCCGGCGCGGATGCCGGCGAGCTCACCCCCGAGGGTGCGCTGCTGCTCGACCCCTCGGGCCACCTGCGCCCCGGGGTGCCTTTCTGCCCGCCCGAGGGCGACGCAGGCACGGGCATGGTGGCCACCAACGCCGTGCTGCCCCGCACGGGCAACGTCTCGGCCGGCACGTCGTCGTTCTCCATGATCGTGCTCGAAAATAACCTGTCGAAGCCCTATGAGATGATCGACATGGTCACGACGCCCGACGGCCATCTCGTAGCCATGGTGCACTGCAACAACTGCACCAGCGACCTCAACGCCTGGGTGGGTCTGTTCAAGGAGTATCAGCAGATGCTGGGCGTGGCCGTAGACATCGACGAACTCTACGGACGCCTCTATCGCAAGGCTCTGGAGGGCGACGCCGATTGCGGCGGACTGCTGTCCTACAACTATTTCTCCGGCGAGCCCGTGACGGGGCTCGAGGAGGGCAGGCCGCTGTTCGTGCGCCGCGCGTCGGACAGCTTCAACCTGGCCAACTTCATGCGAGCCCATCTCTATGGCTCGGTAGCCGTGCTCAAGATAGGCAACGACGTGCTGCTGCGCGACGAGCATGTGGCCGTCGACCGCCTCACGGGCCATGGCGGCCTGTTCAAGACCGCAGGCGTGGGCCAGAGCATCCTGGCGGCCGCCCTCGACACTCCCATCTCGGTGATGTCGACCGCGGGCGAAGGCGGCGCATGGGGCATAGCGCTGCTTGCTGCGTTCCGTATTGCGGGCGCAGGCCGCACGTTGCCTGAGTTCCTCGAGGCCGACGTGTTTGCCGACCAGACGGCAACGGAAGTTGCTCCCGACCCTGTAGCCGTGGCCGGCTTCAACGACTACCTCAAGCGCTACATGGACGGCCTGCCCGTCGAAAAAGCCGCCGTCGAGCATATCTAAGATCATTTCAATTATGCGCATTCCCCGCATCGGGCGGCCGCCCGATGCGGGGGATTTTTTCATATATGATATTATTGCTGTCCGATAATAATCGGATTAAGTAAACAGATGTGGCCCGGCTGCTGATTTTCAGCGGTCGAGCCTGCTTTCTTAGATTTCCAAGCCCCCATCAGGTAAAAAGGGAGGGCTGAGGAGGTGGTACAATGGTCTGACTCCTGCAATAGGTGTCAGCCCTAATTTTCGTCTGCCTCAAATATTTTTATCGGATAGCAATAATATGATATAGGGACTATTCACTGAATATCGGAAAAATAAGTAAAATGTGAGATATTATTGCAATTGTACATTTTTGTCGTTAAATATAGCTAACAAATTCTTACCTTTAATTATTTAAAAATAAATTTGCAAAAATATTTTTAAATCCTATGAAAAAAGTTTTAACCTACTTAATGATTCT
>WFLX010071842.1_pt1 | contig 19900 bp, 14 predicted proteins | sample 4967041 | NCBI WGS metagenome assembly WFLX01 (sample SAMN12857096, study PRJNA449069) | gut metagenome | isolation source: stool from male and female vole | host: Microtus ochrogaster | place: USA:Florida | collected 2017
TGAATGGAAAAACTGCTGTATGTTGTTCGCTGAAAAAGCTATGAATTTGCCCGAAGGGTGCCAGGACGGATATGTTGCACCGTTCTCCAGCCCGGGACATTTAGGATTAACCTTCACTGTCTTGCCGTCGCGCCTTATGAGAGTTCCACCCTGCTTGCCGCGCACATGGAGCATCATGGTTTCAGGCGCACCGCCTGCAAAAGAGTGGCAGTTAACGCACTGNTGGTCTATATCATTATTATCAAGCACGGCAACCTGCTCATAATCGGTTAGATTCCTCTGGTATATGCCCATTTCCCTCCAAAGTTCGTAGCCAGGATAAAGCAGGCGGTAAACAAGGTATTCATCTATAGGATTTGCCGACACCGGACATACTACATCGGCAAACTGTGTCGATTTCCCGTCAGCTCCTGTCACAGTCACCCTCACATAAATATCACTGCCGGCAGCATCAGCGAGGAGCTTGCGCCNTTTGTCAAGATTCGGCACAACAACCGCCGAAGTGGAGCTGATCGTGATTGCAGGAGAGTCACCGCTCTTGCCTATTTCAGTATAAAACTTTTCCCCGGGCTCATCTACCATAAAAGTGGGAGCGGCAATGTTCACCGGCAGGGTTGCACCTGCAAACTGTGGATATAACGCCGGCTCACGCTCGNCAATCGACANATTCTTCGGCTTGNCGGAGCAAGATGCAAGAAGTNTGACAAGCGACACATATAATATTAAGTGTATTTTCTTTCTCATTTCTTAGGCTTCAATACATGAATATAATACCAATAGGATTTACGCCACCTGTCCTCTGAACCTGGAGTCCTAAATCCATTTCTTAAACTTGAATAAAAGGGTGAAAAGTCTTTAGTTACACTTTCATCAAGCTCCATGCCAAATTCTTCGAGCGGTTTAGACTTTGGGTCAAGAGAATAAAGAAGTGCCGCCTCTTGGATGATTCTATGTTTCATATCCTCTTTTGTCAACATAGGCATAAGCATATCAAGATTGCCGTTAACAAGCAGAGATGCAATCAGATACTGGTGCGCAATGGAATTGGTGGAATCAGCAATAGAATTCTGCATGACATTCGGGCGAAAATCAAGCACATTTATCCACTTTATTTCAACACTATCGGGCACCGCATACCTGACCTGGACATCCTCCTCTCCGGCTATCTGGCGGCGAATGCTTTTCGCAAAATCACGGTAGAATATAGTCTTGTCAAGCTGCTTTGCGAATTTTTCAGCAACTTTCGGACGTCCGAGTGCTACATTATATTTTGCAAGGTCAGTGAGATGAGGTGCCGTCTCGCCCATTGCGGTCATTGCCTCAAATGCCCATTGGTGCGCCGCATTTATGTCACCTGTAATCTCATGCACCCAATGCCCGTACTCAGCATCCCTGCTGTCATGGTTCCATGAAAACGCGAGCGACTGCTGACCTATTTTCTGCGGAAAATCAAACATCCTGTCAATAAGTTCGTCCTTTTGCGCCAATGCTATATTCCTGATATACAGCATCAGCCGGTTGGTTGTACCTCCCGACATATAGTGTTCGGTTATTTGCAACGCTTCATCCCATTTATTCTGCTTGATTGCACGCTCGGCGCGGACCATTGCACGCTCACGGCGGTCAAAACCCTTCATTTCAATCTGCAATCCCGCTATGATATAAACCGCAGCAATAACTACCGGGACAATCATCTTGATTACGGATAATTTGGATGCATCAGTTTTCCTCCCCTTTACAAGGCACAGCAGTCCTCTCACTGCCGCAAGAGCTATTACCGCAACTACAAGCCAGCCGGGAGTATCGTTGATGCCATCAAGTGTAAAATAAAGCGCAACTGCTGCTGCAACGCCAACCTGTAACAGGTCACGCCAACCTGTGGCTTTCGCTATAATACTCTCTGTGAGCAGGTAAACGGCAACGGCAAGTAAAGACACAATTACCGCTCCAAGCCAGGGAATGTGATAAAACTGTATTATGAAAGCTCCTAAAAAATAGATCCAGCCGCTTGTGTGGACAGNGTGGTGGNAATAANCGGCACTCCATAAAAACAGCGNGNGCTGCTCCTGGTAAAAAATCACATGGTCCTGAATGGTCAACAGCCCAATCANNNAACAANCAAAAAGCGCCACCGCAGTAACCAATTTTATGTATCTGTATTTCATCGTTCTGTTATACAATCAAAATATTGCCCCGAAGGATACGATCACATAATAAAAAATGCAATACCTCCGGTAGGTATTCAGTTACAAAGTTACTAATTTTTAGGGGAATAATATACAAAAAACGGATGACGATGCACAGCACCGTCATCCGCCAATCAATTATCTACAAATTTAGAGTTTAATATGTGTATCCGGGGTTCTGCTTAAGATTCTTGTTCATCTTGTCGGATAGGTCCATATCCGCCTGAGGAATCGGGAAGAGGTAGTTATGCGGTTCGTAGCGGATAATCTGCTCAGTAATTTTATCTGCATTACCCACATAAAGGTCGCATACCCAGCCATCATCTTGCGGAAGAGCATTAGCGGGATCCTTGCGGAGAGTGTACTTGAATGTGTAGCGGTCAGCATTGAGAACATCGGTAGCAATATTCCAGCGACGAGCATCCCACTGGCGGTGGTCACCCTCGAAACAGAATTCCACGCGCCATTCGTTGCGGATGCGCTGGCGGAGCTCATCCTGAGTTGCGCAATAGGTAGGTTTGGAAGCATCAGTATTCTGTAGTGCCGGCATGCCTACACGTGCACGCACTTTGTTGACAGCAGCAAATGCCTCAGGGTCAAGCGGTGAAAGTTCATTCTTTGCCTCTGCATATGAAAGGAGCACCTCTGTATAACGCATCGGGCAAGAAGCAGCATCATGATTCCAACCTCCTTTATCAGGAATAATTTCAGGGTTAAGCCATTTACGAGCGTGGTAACCTGTAAGGGTAGCGTCACCGCAAGCTCCGGCATTCCCATAAAGTGCTCTGTCACCGGCTGAGTTAAGAGGCTTGGTGTTAACCTCTAGACCATACATTGATTCACCGGAGAACAGAACATTAGTTTTCAAACGGGGGTCACGGTTCTGATCTGGATGCAAGGGATCATAGATAGCAGATTTTGAAATCGGAGCTCCTTCACAATCCTCAAAGCAATCCACAAGGCTCTGAGTGGGATTGGCACCGCCCCAACCGATAGTTGGGAATGCCTCAAACCCGATGAACTCAGCTCCAGTTCCGAGAGCTGAGTTGTAATACTGGGTCAGGATACCTTCTCTGGACTGGTCAACATTGAAGTCCCAGAACATTTCTGAGTATTTGCCCGTATAATCCTTTGCGGTACCTGCATAATCGCCATCGAAAAGATCATATTTACCTGAATCAATGATGGTTTTTGCCTCTGCTGCAGCAACTGTCCAACCATCTGTTGTGGATAACTGGCAAGCGGGGTTAGCATAATAAAGGGCAGCACGCATCTTGTAAGCACGTGCAACATATTTGTTGGCACGACCATTTGCAGAGGTTTCGGGAAGCATCTGGATAGCTTTATCAAAGTCAGCCATAACGTTTTGGTAACATGTCTCCCATTCAGCGCGTGTAAGGTCTGCCTGTTCAGAAAGCTCAAGGGGCTCTGTAACGTAGGGCACACCGCCAAACTGCTTGATAAGGTCAAAATATATCCATGCACGGAAAAAGTATGCCTGACCAAGGATATTGTTGNNANCAGCTTCTGAAAGCCCCTCGACACCGTCTATGTTTGCAAAAACGAGGTTAGCATAGCGGATATATGTGTACTCTGTCTTCCATGAGAAGTCCGAAGCACTCCACACACCATGGGCACGGTTACCTACAGCCCACTTGATACCGAAAGCGGCATTGTCGGTGTAGAAATCCTCATCGCTCTGCCACATCGCGCTCGGCACATAATTGTAGAGGATAGACACACCCTGCTCAGCATCCTGTGTTGTCTTCCACATGGTGGCTGTTGATTTCTGGTCGGTTGGCGCAAGGTCGAGATCCACACAGGAGGTAGCGCCAATGGCAAGAGCCAGCCCGGTTAATATGTTAATATATTTAGTTTTCATTTTTATTCTGCTATATTAGAATGTTACTTTGAGACCAAGTGAATATTTGCGGACATTAGCATAGTAAGCGCCACGTCCTGCGGGAGCCTCGGGGTCGATACCTTTGTCANAGATCTTTGNGNAGGTAAGGAGGTTTTCNCNGTTGANGTAAACNCGGATCTTGTTTNNACCGANTTTCTCAGTAATGANGGTGGGNATATTGTAGCCGAAAGTANGGTTTTTCAGGCGTACATAGCTTGCATCCATACANCANTATGAGTTGGTCACAACGTCGGGACTACCGGATGAGNTGGTGTAAANGCGAGGATATGTGCCGTNGGGGTTCTCTGNAGTCCAGCGCTCTCTCATCTGCCATTTCATCATTGTTCCGTTGTTATAGAATGCCTGGCTCGCCTCACCGGTCATGTAGCGCTCGTAGTCAAACGCGCCCTGCCACAGCATCGAGAGGTCGAAATCGCGGAAAGTCGCACCGAGATTGATGCCGCCCATCCATGTGGGAGCGACCTTGCCAATTACTGCACGGTCCTCAGTTGTTATCCTGCCGTCACCATCAAGGTCTTTAAAGCGGAGGTTACCCGGTTTTTCATTGCCAGTGCGCAGCGGACCTGCTTTTACTTCAGCCTCATNCTTGAAAATGCCGTCGCAAACATATCCATAGTAGNAGNTGATGGGATGNCCTTCAAGATACCATATTGTATTATCACCAGGTTTTGNACCTTCAGTACCTNCAAGNTTAGTGANTTCATNGTGGTTGTAACCCATATTGAAANAAGCATNGAAGCCCCAGTCTTTATTGAACTGAGTCCTGTAACCGATAGTGATGTCCACACCTTTGTTTTCAACAGAGCCTGCATTCTGCGCGGGGGCATTTACACCAAGAATCTGCATAATAGGCAGATTAAGGAGCATGTCGTTTGTTGTGCGCTTATACAAAGAACCTTCGAATGTGAGGCGGTTGTTGAAGAACGCAGCTTCAACACCGAGTTCCCAGTTGGTTACGTTTGCCCATTTGAGCTTGTTGTTCACATAGCGGCTTTCATAAAGAGCTGAGTAGAGTGCGTTACCGATCATGAGGTTGTCATATCCGTATGTAGCGACAGCAGGATAGAATTCATCAAGTTCTTCATTACCGGTACGTCCCCAGCCAAGACGTATTTTCAACTGATTGAGCCAAGTGCGGGTAGATTCCATGAAGCTCTCCTCAGAGATACGCCATGCAGCAGACATAGCGGGGAAGTAACCCCAGCGGTTGTCTTTGGGGAAGCGTGAAGATGCGTCAGCACGGAGATTAGCCTCAAAGAGGTATTTGCCCATGAAGTCGTACTGCACTCTGCCGAACCAAGAGCGGCGGTTGAGAGCTGAGCTGATATCGCTGTTAGTCATACCAGTCTGTGAGAGTGAGTTGAGCACATCGTCAAGAGCGTTGTCACCGCCACCAGTACGTGTCATGGTAGAAGTGCGGGTGATATAGTGCTGTGACTCATAACCTGCAAGGAGAGCAAGATTATGTTTCTCGGCAAAAGTCTTGTTGTAATTTGCAACGAGCTGGTATGTCATCCAGTCCCAACGATAGAAATAGCGGTAACCTGAGCGTGTGCCGTTGTCACCATTGTTCCATGTTCCGTCATAGTAAAGAGTCTTCTTGTAGGCATACTGCTCTGCGTAGTCATGGCGCCATGAGAAGAGGGGGCGGATGCTGAGACCCTTGACAGGAGTGATATTGGTATAGACGTTGGCGAAGAGCTGGTCGTCTGTACGACGGTAGATACCGGTACGGTTATCTATTTCAGCTACAGGATTCTGCATGCTGCCAGGATAAGCAAAATCGCCATNGTCANGANANACGGNAGTTGTGGCATTCTGACGGTTGACGTGCTGCACGATTGAAGAGAAACCAGTGTAACCGTCCTTCTTTACGCCGCGGTAGAATGAAATCTGACCACCGAGTGAAATCCAGGGTTTGAGCTGAGATTCCATGTTCATTCTGCCGTTGTAGCGGTTATAGTTTGTCTGGTCAAGGAGACCTCCCTGATAAAGGTAGCCGAGTGACATCATGTATGTTGTGTTTGCACTACCACCGTTCACCTGGATTGTATGTGCTGTTTCAGTGCCATGGCTCTTGAAAGTCTCATCCCACCAGTTGGTGCCTACGGGATTAAGCTCACCGCTATCATACTGGGCGAGTTTTTTGTCAAACGAGCTTACATCCGCATTGGGGTCACCGTTGAGTATTGCCTCACGTTTGAGCATTGTGTACTCGCGGGCGTTAACTGGATCAAGCTTAGTTGTAGGTGTGGTGAAAGCCACGCTACCTGAATAAGTGATAATAGGAGCGGTGTTGAGTTTACCTTTCTTGGTGGTAACAAGGATAACACCGTTTGCAGCCTGCACACCGTAGATAGCAGCAGATGCAGCATCTTTGAGGACAGAAATTGATTCCACATCCTGCGGGTCAATATTGTTCATTGAACCGGGGACACCGTCAACAATCACGAGAGGCTGCGCCGAGTTAACTGAGTTGCCGCCACGCACTGTGATAGAACCGGTCTGACCGCCGGGTGCACCTGAACTCTGCACAACCACAACGCCAGGCATTTCACCTGCCATTGCTGCTGAGATTGAAGCGACAGAACGGTCTTCGATTGCCGATGCGTTCATTGTGGATACCGCACCGGTAAGGTTTGCCTTTTTCTGTGTGCCGTAACCTACGACTACCACTTCGTCAAGGGCGCTTGCCGCTTCATTAAGTGTGAAATAAAGATCGCGACCATTCCAAATCATTTGCTGGGGAGCATAACCAACACAGGTCACTGCGATCGTAGAGCCTTTTGCGACTCCGTTAAGAGAAAACGCACCTTCAATATCGGTCATTGTGCCGTTTGTGGTGCCGACCACCTTCACGGTGGCGCCAACTACCGGTTCACCTTCTTCGTCGATTACCTTACCGACGCANTTACCGGCTTGNTGGGACGTAGTTGTAACTGCTTGAGCATTAGCTATATACCCCCCCCCATTTAACAGGAGGCAGGCTGCGAATAGCCCTGCTAAAATACGTTTGAGCATTGTTTGTTAATAGATTTAGGTTGATACTATATTTGCCAATATGGCACAGTTAGTGCATATAGCNGTGCAAATATAGGNTTAATTTTTCTTTAAATTAAANTTTTTTGCGGAATTTTTTTCTTNAGTGTTTTTCTCNACGTAATCAATAAGANTGTAAACCGCCGGACACNCCTATCCATGTGAACACAACTGCAACAAACGCGCAGATGACCACNCCACGCAGAAACGCCACATTTTGCCGCAACTTGCCCCACGCTGCCGCTACGCCAATGTACACCAGCAATGTGACAAGCGCAGCANTCTCTTTCGNGTCCCAGGACCAATAGCTTCCCCACGCCTCGGCAGCCCACACCGAACCGATTGCAATGCCNGCGGCAAGAGATGCCACTCCACCTATGATACAACGGAGAGTAGCGTCGCCCGGAATTCCCGTTGCGGCTGAGATTGCGCTTATGAGGAAAAATGAATANGCCACTACCATNAAACACACANGAACAGGCAACCACACGCTTTGCAACGCAGGATTTACTGCGCNCACGGCAGGATGAGTGCCCCAGATTNCCACACAGCACATTAAAATTGCAATGACCGGGCACACTAACCGCCTCATGCTTGGGCGCAATAACACGGTCACGCCTAAAACCACGGCAATGGCTGCCGCGACATCAGCAATTCCTACCAACGGCAACCCCTCCCCTAACCACCAGCGCAGGGCAAAGTCGCCTGACAACAACAGCAGGAGCAGAAAGGCAATGAATCTTGATGCGGGAAGCAACAGGCATAGCACCGCAGCAATGGCACATATCCAGCCGGGATTGAATAAATTATATAATCGCTCCGCTTTCACCCGTGCACTGCTGAGATAAGGCGCAGCAACAGGGAGAGGAGTGCTGATAAGGACGGCGGCAGCGGTATCTCCGCCGCAATAATTAAGGACTGATTCAAAAGTAGCTATCCGCCCATTCACCCTCACCTGAGCGCTTGGGGCTGGAGATGCAGCAACACAAAAAGGGAGAAAAATGAATATGATGAGTTTAATAAGCCGCATAGCCGGGATTATTTGCATCAGCTGCCGCCATGCATTCCATCTCAACAAGCCACCCCGGGCGGCAAACAGCCGCTTGCACGGCAACACACGGCACGCCGGAGAAGCGCTCCGACACCAGGCGCACAGCTTCAGCGCTATCAGCAGCATCCCTCAGGTAAAGGACTATATGGCACACATCTGAAGGGCAAACTCCGGCAGCTTGCAGAAGCGCTTCCACATTCTCCGCCATGCGGATGCACTGCGCTGAAATGTCGCCCGGAGCAACAATCCCACCTTTATTATCAATGCTCGCGGTGCCGGACACTATTACATTCCGGCGGTCACCATAATCCACGACAGTAGCACGCTCGAAAGCAACGCCATATTGGGAAGTCGGGTTAAGATGGGACGGTGCGGTGATATATCCCACCTGCTCACTTTGCAATCCTCCTGTGGCAAAAGCATCAAGGCTTACCACTGCATCCGGCATACGGTTTGCGCCTTCGATGCCTGTACTTGCTATAAAATGGGTTTCAGCAGTCATGCCACAACCGGCAAAAAACTCGTTGCGAGCCTCAACCATACCTTTGTAACGGTTATCTATGTCACGCACATAAAACCATGTGCGCAGGCAATTGCCCGGAATATCCATCCCTTCGCTGCAAAGCACTGCAGAAAGTTCCTCAAGCATTTTAGATGCAGCCTCTTTGCTGCCAACTCCGGGATGAGCTGGAAGAGTGGACCAGATGTCGCAGTAGGCTCCACGCTCTACCGCTATGGAATTTTCACCTATACGCCTCACATTCACATTTTCAACCAGAATGGCAAGCAGCATAATTTTCACCCCGCTGCGCAATGGAGGCTGCCCGATTATTGAGACATCGCACAGTAAACCGGAAAAGATGGACGCGACTTCATCTGCCTGGTTGGTGACATCAGAGAGGAAAGCACGCACCATAACCGGCACACTGCTGTAAGCAAAATCCGATTCAAGGAATTTTTTTAAAGCTGAATGAATACGGAAAGCCTGACCGGAAATACCGCCAGACACATCCACCGGCTCAAAAACCGCATGGATCTCTCCGCGCCCGCCATGCTCCGGCGCATAGCGCGATGCCGACAAGCGCACACCACCTGTTATTTCTGCGACACGCAACATCATTCCTCCTCGGTAGCGTCAGCAATACGTATCACCTCAAGGCGCGTTGCCGAACCTTTCACTATAGTGAAAATCTTGTCATCTATGCGTATGCGTTCACCCTCGGCAGGAATTGCGCCAACGCTATGCAATATATATCCGGCAAGGGTCTGATATTCGTCATCCTCCGGGATATCTATGTGGTAATTCTCTCTAAGGCTCTCGATTTCTATTCGTCCGGAACACTCGTACACTCCCGGCTCAATCTCTTTGACCATCTGGCGCGAGGTGTCATGCTCATCCTGTATGTCTCCGAAAATCTCCTCTACAAGGTCTTCAAGTGTCACAAGCCCTGCAGTGCCCCCAAACTCGTCGATAACTATAGCCATGCTGCGCTTCTCGGCAAGGAGCCTTCTCATCAGCTTGTTGGCAAGGAGAGTTTCAGGAGCGAAAATCACCGGTTTAAGATGTTCTTTCCAGTCACTCTCCGGATCAAACAGCTCGCTCACGTGTATATAGCCGAGCACATCATCTATGTCCTCGCGGTACACGACTATTTTGCTGCGCCCTGACGAGGTGAACAACCTGCTGAGCTCATCCCTGTCGGTGGTGTCAATATTCACGGCAACGATTTCATTGCGCGGCAACATGCAGTCGCGTATATGGGTATTTGAAAAATCAAGGGCATTATGGAAAATCTTCACCTCCGTTTCCACCGGTGTCTTGGTAGGGTTCACATCGTCGATGGTGCGGTCGAGGTAACTGTTCAACTCACCCACAGAAAGCATTCCGAGCTGCTGGTTGCCGGTCTTTATTCCGAAAATGCGCATAAGCACCTTTGACAACCATGTGGTGAAAAGTGAAATGGGATAAAGGATGAGGAAGAAAAGATAGACCGGCAGAGCGAATACCCTGAGCGACAGGTTGGGATTGATTCGGAAAATTGATTTTGGGAAAAACTCGCCTGTTATAAGGATGACTGCGGTTGAAATCAAGGTTGACAAGATAAGCACCACAGCCTGGTTGAGATGGTAAGAGTCCAGCCACGGTTCTATCAGCGCTGCGGCACCCATGCCGTATATTACAAGCATTATGTTATTCCCCACAAGAATTGTTGAGATGAAGAAATCAGTATCCTTGTAAAACCGCGCTATCATGCGGCTTACTGCACCGCCTTTATTTACGTCAAGTTCAACGCGCACGCGGTCAGCGGTTACAAAGGCAATCTCCGTCCCCGAAAAAAGGGCGGAAAACACGAGTGATACGACTGCAAGAACTATCCAGGCTGTTAAAGACATATCATTGTAATGGTTTAGGTTGTTGGCGACGCAAACGCTGAGGACGGCGCACAGGTGGCAAAGCGCTGTCCGGAGCAGCGGTTGCACGTGTTTCGGTTACTGCAGCGGCGGAATCGGCAGGAACATCAGATGCCGGGGCAGCAGATGCCGGCTGCTTTGCCTCGCCGTTCATCATCTCAACCGGCAGGATTGCGCTGACATTCTTTACCGCGAAGTTGGTCATGCTTTCATTTGACACGAAGCCGTACCCCTCCATTATCCTGTCCGCGCGGATTATCTGAATAAACGAATCGGAGTAAACCGACTGTTTGCGTTGGTCCCAGAAAAGTTGTTCGGTAAGAAATTTCTCACCCGCCATGTTCACGACCCTGACATTGCCGTCAAGCCTCCAGATTTGTACATTTGTCAGATAAGTCGCGGAATCGCAATCGATTGTCGCATCCTTATTGAACATGTCATCGAAACTCTCAAGGTGAAGGCTTTGGGGAAAAGTCCATTTCGGCTCCTTAGCTTCGTCATAAACATACCATACCGGAGCTTGGACGCGGTAGCGAACAATACCTGAATCGGAAATCAAGGTGCTTACATCGGTGGTGGTCATTGTCGGAGTTGCCTCAGGGTCGACATTTGCGACATACTTCCTCTTATCCTCACCTGAGCATGAACTCAGCTGAGCGCACAAAACCCAGAGAAGCGCCACCATAAAAGGCAGCGCCCGCATTCCGGAAACCGGCAGTCCGACTCGGACCCTATCCATTGCCGTCAGTCAATTTTGCGCTTGAAGAACCAAAGGTCATTGAAGTTGATGCCTAAGGTTATGCACACATAGTCCTCTTTAAGGAGGGGATTCGGATGCGCCTGGCGGTGGCGGTACTCTACACCGAGGTTGATGACGGTTTTGCTTGTAAGGGTCGGCAAACCGAAACCGCAGCTAACGCCATACTCTCTGACTGTGTTATCTCCCACCATCATATAATCGCGGTTGAAGTATGCGCCTAAACGGTAATTCACCACCTGGAAATAAGAGCCCCTGTCTTTCGGACGCCATTGACCGCCCAGACCGAAACGCCAGCGGTCAGCAAATTTGGTCGAGGGGAAATCTGCCATCTGGGCAAATTTCGCCTTGCTCCAAGGCTGGTAGGTTATATCGCCTTCAATCATCCAGCGAGTGCCGTTGGTGTAGTTCAAGCCTACGCCCCAGCTCTCGGCAAGCGAGAAATTGTTGCGCAGACGCATAGTCTGCACTGTGTCCGGCTTTTCGTTTGACGACACATCATATTTAATTACCTGTGCATGACCCAAAAGGTCTTTTGCAGGGCTGTATGTCACGCCGATGCCGATGGACCTGTTATTGCTCAGCTTATAAGCGTACTGCACACCGATGTTCAAATGCCAGTCGCGCACATCGATTATCTGCTCGAACAATGATGTGGAGCCGGAATTGGTGTAAGCGAACACATCATTGATATTGTTGCCGAAAAGATATGAGAAGTTCAAGCCAACGCTCAACCCGTCAATGATATTTCCCGCAATACCGGCATAAAGCTGGTTAAGACCGCCTGTGCCCTGGTGCGAGTTGGAGCCGTTTTTGATTTCACTGCCGAAAGCATAGCCAACAGAAGAGTAAGGGAGCAAACCGATACTTGCGCCGATACGCTTGCTTAGAGGGAACTGCATTGTGATATAGTCGAGTCCTCCCCCTTTCTGGCTGAAAGTAGCATCGCCATCCTTGGAATTCAGGAATGAAACATCGAGACCCATATCAAACAGAAATGTAAGCGAGTCGATGCGCGAATACGACGCCGGGTTCATCACATTGATTTGTCTGCCGCTGCTCATCGCGTAGCCCACTCCGCCCATCTGCCTCTGCGCCGATGTGGCATTGTCGCCCAAAAGCCCATAGCCGAAACGCGAATAGGGGCTGACTGTGTTCTGCGCGCCCGCTGCGCTTGCTGTCGCTATCAGAACCAGTGCTAATAATTTATTTATCTTCATTGTACAATAATATTCGGTTTAATCCTTTACTTGCCAAGTCTGGCTCAACGCAGACATCGAAATCGCATAGCCCGCTGAGCTGCACTGCCCAACCGCCGGTCATAACAACCCTTGTGTCCTTGCCCAGCCGGTCATGGTAATATGAAATAGCGCCGACGATGCCGTAAATAGCGCCTAAAATCATCGCCGACGGAGTATCATAACCCATGAAAGTGTCATAATTCAGCTCACGCGGCACCTCTACCTGAGGCAGCCGGCGAGTGAAACGATGGAGCGCATCAAGCCTCATCCTCATTCCCGGAGCAATATTGCCTCCTAAAAAATGACCGTCGGCAGACACCACATCGTAGGTCACCGCAGTGCCCGCGTCAACAACCAGCATCTTCTCGCCCGGGAAACTCGTGCATGCGCCCACCGCAGACGCAATCCTGTCAGTACCCAATGTGCAAGGGCTTTTGTAGTCGATGACTATCGGCAGAGGGGTGGTGTTTGTCAGCCTCATCACTTTGTCCGCAAGGTGGCTTATCCCCTCAACGATATTATCGCCCTCGCTTGCGACTGAGCAATATATCGCGGCATTGACGCGCCCGTAAGCATCCACAAAGCGCTCAACCACCTCCGGAGTGAGCAAAGGCTCAATCAGAAGGTCAAGCAGTTCCGCATCGCGCCATATCGCGAGCTTTGCCGCCGTGTTCCCTTGGTCGATAGTCAAATAGAGTGCCATTTCGCCGCAAAATTAGGAAATTGTACAGAATAACACCCTTAATTATTCTTATTTTTTACGCTCACGCTCCAGCTCACGCGGAATCATCAGGGATGCATACGCCTCAATTACGCCTCCTGCAAGGGTAAACGCCATCCAGTCCATTGCCCCAGCAGAACGGTAAAACAGGAAGAAAGCGCCCACGCAAAAAATAATTCCCGCCCACACCTCGATACGGTAAAGGCGGCGCACACGCAGGGAATCACTCGGGCACGGGTTGAAAAGGCGCCCCACAAGCACCATGACCGCGCCGACACAATATATGATACGGAACACATCGCCGCGGTTTCCTGTCAGGGGAAGCGCGGTTGCAACCATAACAAGCAACAGACCCGCTGCTGCGACCCATTTAGCCCANGCCCNTTTGCTNCCGGGNACTCCTTTCGCTCCCATCTTACTCAACTATATAAATATCTTCGTTTTTGCGCTGCATGTGATACTGCTCACGCACAATCCGCTCCATAGTTGCCGGATCCGTACGCAGGCGACGGTTCAGATTCTCATAATATATAATGGAGTCGGTGCACTCCCTTATTTCAGAGCGCAGCTTGTCGATTTCCATCTGGTACTGGTAGTTGTCAATGACAGAATTGTCACTGAAAAGCATCACATAAGCCAAAACGCCCACCATCAGGACAAAACTCACCCTGATGTAGCGGCGGCTCCACCTCGCTATGCTACGTATCCTTGCATTCATGCCGCAAAGATAACCCTTTTTCCCAAATAATCCCTCCGATAGCCATGGCAAAAAGAATGCCGCCCCCACAAATAGAAGCGGCATTATTCCACATGAGTGTCAATTCATTATTGCAATTTCATTTTCTCCAACACAGCAATCAACTCCTTTTCAGCCATATTTATGCGATCTGCCGTGTCAATACCTTCTTCATCTTGATGTACATTAATAGTTTGTTTGCTCCCATCATTGAACACCAATTCAAAATCAGACTCATTTGCCATTACAGCTATTTCTTCCGTCTCAAATATCAGGGGATCATTATAATCTCCCAGTTTTACCTTATATTTCCCCGTCATTCTCGCAAACAGGCAATAAAGATAGGGATTCCAATGCTTTCCATTGAAATTATTCTTGTTCATCATGATATAGCCATAAGATACAAAGCCGTTAGATTTTGCGTATCGAGCCCAATCTCCATGACGGGTCCCTCTATGAGCCACCAGATAGTAACGCCATGGGAATTTGCTTTTTTCGATACACGAACCTATCCACTCCTGTATGCGATTATCCATCACACTTTCATCATAAGCAGAGAAATAATTCAATGCCTCATACAAAATCGGGATTGATACTTTATTCCCATTGTTAAATATATCATCACGCCAGTGTTCACTGGAGCGTCCTCCGTATAATTTACGCTCATTGACTGTTGGCGCATAGTCACCGAATGTCAGAAGGAAACGTTCTATCTTATCATAATCCGCATCAGCATGAAACAATTGTTCATGTTTCATCAGCAGGGACACAAGGATACTGCCACCATCCATATAACAACTGAGATTACCGCATAACACCGAATGATTTTCTGCAAACTTTATGTTCCATGCTTCATGAGGATGCTCGTTCATGAAATGTATTTTTTGGATTTCCTGGACAACCTGAGCCTGCCTGAACTCACCTGAAGCTTCTGCATCAAGGGCATTNTTCTCTATAATTGCATCTACGCGGTTCAACAATGCACCTACACGTTCAGCACGTAACTCATCACGAGAATTCAATATAAGATTGCGAATAATTCTCATCTTTTCACGAAGAGTTGCAATATCGGCATTGCCAACCACCTTGACCAGTGACGCATAATGAAAGAAAGCTTCCAGCATAAGCAAATTGGCTATTGTCATGTTATCCCATATCGCAGCACGATATAAGAAATCTTCTGATCCATATAACTGTTGCTGCAGGTACACGCGGTATTTATCCGATGAAACAGCCACATTATCTTTTATTCTATTCTCGTCGCTCCTCAGCGTTAGGATTTCTTTAAAGAATGCGTTTGCATCATCCATAGATACAAAGAAATCCATTATAACCGTAAGTTTGTCAAGCAAGTCCGGATTTTGCTTAAGGATTAACTCTGATAATTTAAGAATATGTTCCGATTCGAGCTTTTTGAAATCTCTTCCCTCTTTTGCCCCCTCTATAAGCATAAATCGCTTAAAGATATTGACAAACATATTGTCCAACCCATTGTTGCCGTACTCCTTTATATTATTATCCGCTTCTTTGTTTCGGTATTTCCAGAGAAGGTTAGTCCATGACGTATCTATTTTCAAAGAGAATTTCCCCGCTTTGATTTTAGCATCTTTGGCTTTACTATCATGGATATAGCTCTCTATCTCCGCCTTAAAATGTTCAAAATTGGTTAGAGACTTACCTCGCGAATTCATCTTTATATATAAGTCATCGGTAGTTTTAAGGTCATCAAGCGTAAGCTTCCAATACTTAATCTTGTCATTATGCACAAGATTCTGCCACACTGTTGCCATCCTTGCATCATCGACATCTTTGTAATGATTGTCAATATCATTCAGCATGACAACCATAGAGGAAATAGTGGGGTCATTGCTCCAACGCCGGGTGTACCACCATTGATTTTCAATATACCCTTTTATGCCACGAAAGTTTTCTTCAGGAATTTCAATCAATTTCAAACAAAACTCCTTACTGCTGTCACGCGTATCATAGGTGAATCCCTGTAATATATCCACATTCTCTTTACACCGCTTNCCGACATATAAATGCAGCAAGAACAATGTTGTCAGGCGTTGCTGACCATCTATTGGCAAAAATTCGCTCCCATTCTTCTGACCGTAAATAAAATCTAATTCTATGCCCTCGGACTCCTCTTTTTCATCTATCGCTCCAAATAAACGATTAAGGAACCTGCTCCGCATCATTTCACGCCCGGTTCTTCCCTGTGCGTAGTCCCTCTGAATTTTAGGTATGAGGATTTTATCAAAACGCTTGCCTCTCTCCAATGAAGCCAGCATTTCATAAAATGTCGTTAGCTCTCCTACCTGTTTATCTCTCTTTTCAATATCGCTCATAATATTCAATTTTCAAGTTCTTTATTGTTTTGCTCATTCATGGATTCTTCCTGCAGCATAATTTCTGTCACATACCCTTGAGGAAGATACTTCTTTAATGTTGCCTCCATTTGGTCAATATATGCCCTTCTGTCATTGTCACCCCAAAAGAAAAGTTGGTTCTCGTCTTGTGATGTATATGTTTTAAGGAATACCCTCTGGGTACAAACAGGAATGAAATCCTTTGACATGGCTTCCTGGATAAGTCCTCGTTTAACATCAAAGACTGAATTATTGAGAAGTGAATTGACATCTTTGCTGAGCAACGCCATATTTGCCATCTCATCCTTATATTCAACATTGGTGCGCTTGTCATTTGAAACCGCTATACGCGCAAAGTCTCCGGATATACGGTTGAAGGCTATTTGATTCCTGTCACGTTTTGAAGAAGCCAAGAACTTTTCCATATCAGAGTATAATGTATCTATAGCAATAATCTCTGTTTCGCTTGCTCCAGCAGCGACTTTCATATCCTTATATCGATGCAGTGATTTTTTATGGAGATCTACCCATTTTGTCCATTGCTCCTCAGTATTAAGCAAATCCGACTTTTGGGCATGGATATGTTCAAGGCTCCATCCTCCAGACACATTTTTATGGTGATAGAATGAATACCGTTGGGTTTTATCCGCCATCCCCTGTACAGTAAGCACGTTAAATAGGGTCAGTATGTTTTGTATCAAACTGTTATGCGCCCCATATTGTAGCTGGCGCAATCTCAACTGTTGCTCTATATCCTCACCATCCGCAGTTTTGCTTTTTACAATTGGGAGCGATATAGCCGATTTGATACGTCGGTCAATTTCCTCATGCAACTCGTTATGCGGTCTGCCTTTAGAAAATTCAAATAGTTCACTTAAAACCTCATCCTTTCCATCCACAGTAACCAAAAAACCTATCTTATGATATAATTCATTAGTCGGGTCCTCATACCAGTCACGCAAACGCAGATATTGCAGATATATTTCATTCCACGCACCTTTACCCAATGACTCAGGATTCGCCTCATATTTCTTCTCAAAATGCAGGAAAGTGAAGAACTCATCACGTTCATCCGGCTTTTTTCCTGCTACAATATCAAAAAGCAAATCTATTTTGGTGTCATAGTCCGTCATTTTTCGATTGGTCAGGAAATTCCAGAACGTTTTATCATTTAACTCCCGCTCTATACTATCCCACTGATCAACTATTACAGCCTTATCATGGTCGCTTATTTTATTTCTTCCGTCATCCCGCATAAATAGAGCTTTAATGAGTTCAGAGTTCGTAAGAGGTATCTTTCCTACATTCAAGTCAGCAAATTTTTCCCAACAGTCTATAGCCTGATCCAATGCATACCATATTATCTTTACATATTTATTTAAAGCATCAGCTGTATCTTCTATTCTGCGAGTAGAGCCATCAAACCATGTTGATATCTCATCACAAGCATGCCACATATAAAGAGTATCAGGTGTATTTCGGGATTCCTCATATAATTCAGATAAAGGAGTAGACTCTAATTTCGCAATAAAAGCACTCGTTTCTTCATGCCTGGTCTCATATTCTANAGAATANGGGACACTTACATTTCTTTTCTCCAGAGGATTATCTATTTTCACTNCGGCAGACAGNAANGCTTCATTTGATTTCAGCTTATCAAAGGCATTTTTCTTAAATGAAAGCATCTTATAAATAAGCATTATAGTGGTAAGACGCTGCTGCCCGTCAATTAAATCTACACCACCTTTATCATTTGGGGCAACTACTACTGGCTGCAAATAATATGGTGCATTACCGTTTCGCTCGATATCATCAAGCAATTGCCGTACTTGTTTACGTTCCCATCTATATCCTCTTTGATACGCCGGAACATTAAAACGATTTGTCACCGAACCTACTACTCTTACCGTAAGTTTCCTCGAGTCATCATCAATATGAGGAGTTACTGTCATTTTTTCCATGAATTAAATACAATAAGGGTTATTTTATTTTTGCACAAAATTATAAATATTTCATGTATAAAACAATGCCATTTCTTTTCTAACCCATATGATATTTTCGGAATATTCTTTTTTTTAAATTTATCGTATATGTAAACTCCCATGCTCCATTTAGGATTCAAGACATACTGCCGTTGTATTTCTCATTTACCAATCACGTCTTCTTTCTGTAATATCCAAACTTGAGTCATAAGACTATACCCCTTGTGCATTCATCATGCACATGCAGTAAGCACTGGTTTAAGGAATATGTTGGCTACGGAATGGTATGGATCCTTCGCATTGAAGCAAACATGGACAAATTGCCCTTAAGGGAGGAAGAGCGGGGGGAGGAGGGCAAGAACTTTGAAAAAATTATATTTTACGAATTATTTTTGTACTTTTGTAATCCTACAATGCTAATTATTATTTGATGCAACCATACCTTGTATCGGCAAGAAAATACCGTCCCGCGACATTTGAGTCGGTTGTAGGGCAGAAAGCGCTCACAACCACCCTCAAAAACGCTGTCGCTTCCGGGCGACTGGCGCACTCCTACCTCTTCTGCGGCTCACGCGGAGTGGGCAAAACTTCCTGCGCGCGTATTTTCGCCAAGACCATAAACTGCGAGCACCGCACGCCGGACGGTGAGGCTTGCAACGAATGCGAATACTGCAAGGCATTCAATTCCGGCTCTTCACTCAACATCATAGAACTTGACGCCGCCTCAAACAACGGAGTGGATGATATCCGCGCCCTTGTGGACCAGGTGCAGGTGCCACCATCGATGGGAAAGTATCGTGTTTTCATTGTCGATGAGGTACACATGCTCTCTCCAGCCGCGTTCAATGCTTTCCTTAAAACCCTTGAAGAGCCGCCGAGCTATGTGGTGTTCATCCTCGCTACCACCGAGAAGCACAAAATAATCCCGACAATCCTGTCTCGATGCCAGATTTACGATTTCCACCGTATAACGATACCTGACATGATAGCCCACCTTGGATATGTGGCTAAGCAGGAAGGAATCACTGCGGAGGAAGCCGCGCTAAACGTCATAGCCAAGAAAGCTGACGGAGCGATGCGCGACGCGCTCTCGATTTTTGACCAGGTTGCAGCTTCATCTGCCGGAAACATCACCTACAAAGCTGCAATAGAAAACCTTAATGTGCTCGACTACGAGTACTATAACCGGCTTCTGGACGCGTTCCTTGCCGGGGATGTCCTCGCAACATGGGTGATTTACAAGGAAATCCGTGACGCAGGATTCGACTCCCATTTCTTCATTAACGGTCTTGCGGCATATTTCCGCGACCTTATGGTTGCAAGAGACCCATCAACGCTGTCATTAATCGAAGCTGGCGACGAAGCGAAAGCGTCCATGGCTGCGGCTGCCGCCAAATGCACACCGGGATTCCTATATAGGGCGATGAACCTCTGCAACGAAGCAGATCTTAACTACCGCACGACATCCGGCAAGCAATT